>OGLZ01000006.1_pt1 | contig 297912 bp, 279 predicted proteins | sample 1572991 | NCBI WGS metagenome assembly OGLZ01 (sample SAMEA2581893, study PRJEB24529) | metagenome | biome: Human gut stool | place: China | collected 2011 | reverse complement strand
ATCTGGGCGTGTTCGGGACTTACACCCGTTAGAGCGCGCCCATGGCGCGCAAACTAAAAAAAGAACATCCAGTCTATGCGGATGCCCTGTCAATATTTCATAAAATCAGTCAGCTTTATCACGCCAAACCCATCGGCTACGAGCTAAGGATCAAATCACTCCTTTTAGAACTGATTGCTCTCCTGCTCCCTTTCTGCCAGGAGGATTCTGCATTTTCCCAGCTTTCCAATGAACATACCAGTAAATTAAAAGCTGTGTTAGAATTTATCGAGCAGCATTATGCTGACCCGTTATCGGTCGCAGATCTCGCATCTGTCTGCTGTTTCAGTGAATATCATTTTATGCGGTTTTTCAAAAAATATATGGGAGAATCTGCCATGGAATATGTACGGAATGTCCGGTTGGCGAAAGCAGCAGAACTCTTCGAACAGGGTGCACAATCCTCGCTTGAGGTCTCACTCTCCTGTGGATTTAACAATCTGTCCTATTTTCACCGGGAATTTAAAGAAAAATATGGGATGACACCGGGAGCTTTTCAGCGGAAGATCAATGTTTAGATGATTTCCTGTCATAAACAGATGTTTTTACATCGAAGCATAAAATAACCCTTATAAACGATGTCACCACCATTTATAAGGGTTATCAATCTTTTCAGAAACTTAATACAAAACCAAATTAAGCGTTCATCTGAGCTGCAACTTCTGCTGCAAAGTCTTCCTGTTTCTTCTCAAGACCTTCACCTGTCTCGAAACGAACAAATCTCTTAACTTTTACAGTACATCCAACTGCTTTAGAAACCTCATCAAGGTATTTAGCAACTGTCTGTTTTCCATCCTCAGCTTTTACGTATACCTGATCTACTAAGCATACTTCTTTTAACTCTTTGCTGATACGTCCTTCGATCATACCGTTGATCACTTTCTCCGGTTTCTGGGACTCTTTCGGATCGTTCATGATCTGAGCTAAAAGGATCTCTTTCTCATGTGCGATGTAATCAGCGCTTACTTCGTCTCTGGAAACGTATTTTGGATTTAAAGCTGCGATCTGCATTGCGATATTAACCATAGCTTCTTTTACAGCGTCATTGACAACATCTGTATCAGCATCTACGATAACACCGATTCTTCCGCCGCCATGTACATAAGAAACGACACAGCCATGCTCTGCAACAACTTTTTCAAATCTACGGATCTTTAAGTTCTCTCCGATTACAGCTACTTTCTCTACTAATGCATCATTAACAGTCTTAGAAGCATCCTCGTTCCATGCCTCAGCCATAAATGCATCCATATCTTTTGCATCAGAGTTTACAGCCTGTGCTGCTACTGCTTTTACGAAGCTCTGGAATGTCTCATTCTTAGCAACGAAGTCAGTCTCAGAGTTAACCTCTACAACTGCTGCTGTCGTATCATCTTTTACAACAACGGTGCAAAGACCTTCTGCTGCGATTCTGCTTGCTTTCTTCTCAGCTTTAGCCTGTCCGTTCTTTCTTAAGAACTCAACAGCCTCGTCCATGTTTCCATTGGTCTCGTTTAATGCTTTTTTACAATCCATCATACCTGCGCCGGTCATCTCACGCAGTTCTTTTACCATAGCTGCTGTAATAGCCATTTTTCAATCCTCCAAATTTATATTTTATGATATAAAAGGGACGTTAACCTGCGTCCCTTTTGTTTTGTCACAAATGACAAATCTTATGCTTCCTCTACTGCCTCATCAGCTGCTACAGACTCTGCTTCTTCTGCAGTCATCTCTGCACCCTGATTTGCCTCAATAACAGCATCTGCCATCTTAGATACGATTAATTTAACGGCTCTGATAGCATCATCATTACCTGGGATCACATAATCTAACTCTTCCGGATCACAGTTTGTATCAGCGATACCGATTAATTTGATTCCTAAAGTATGAGCTTCCTGGATACAGATTCTTTCTTTCTTAGGATCTACTACGAAGATTGCATCCGGAATCTTCTTCATCTCTTTGATACCACCAAGGTTTTTCTCTAATTTTTCCCACTCTTTTTTCAGTGCGATAACTTCTTTTTTCGGTAATACTTCGAAAGTACCATCTGTTGCCATTGTCTCGATCTCTTTTAATCTTGCGATACGGCTCTGGATAGTTCTGAAGTTGGTCAGCATACCACCTAACCATCTCTCATTTACATAGAACATTCCACAACGCTCTGCCTCAGTTTTGATTGCATCCTGAGCCTGCTTCTTTGTTCCTACGAAAAGGATTGTGCCACCTGCTGCTGCGATATCAGATACTGCTTTGTAAGCCTCATCTACTTTACCAACGGATTTCTGTAAGTCGATGATATAGATTCCGTTTCTCTCTGTGTAGATGTATGGAGCCATTTTAGGGTTCCATCTTCTTGTCTGATGTCCAAAGTGAACACCTGCCTCTAATAACTGTTTCATTGAAATAACGCTCATGTTTCTACCTCCTGGTTTTTGTTGTTATAAAAAGCTGTGCGTCCGGCTTTTTATAAGTTGCTTCCATGTGTTTCATTCTTTCAGGCGACCATCTGGCACCAGCCTGTCGGTCCACACATGTGTTTACTCGGAATATTCTTTTATTCCGTCATAACCTTGCAAATTATAACACACGCCCCAACCAGAATCAAGTACTTTTTTCTGATTAGGGCGTATTTTTCTCATTTACTCTGTTTTATTGCTGCTGTTGTTCCATTGGACCGGCTTTTAAAATATTTGTAATTTCTTCATAAGATGCATGATATGGAATCTGGTAGGTTCCAGCACTGATAAAGGAAGCATAACCAACCTCACTTAAATATTTTCGCAGTCCTTCCGAATCATCGATCACACCATTGGCTGCAAGATTTTCGCACATTGTTCTGCACACATCCCCACGGTTTACAACCAATGTAAACGGTTCCTGCTGTGTCTGTTCCGCGTTTTCTGCATTTTCAGTATCCGATACCACAGACTCCTGCGGAGTTTCTGTTTCCGGTTCCTTCGGCACTTCCATCTGTGTTTCTGTCTCCTGCTGTAATTCCTCGGCAGCTATCTGCTGTTCGTTTTTTTGCTCCGTCTCTTCCGGTTCCGTGGTTTCTGTTTCTGCAATTACCGCACTATTCTGTTCCGGCATAATCATACCAAGCTGTGCAGCCTTTTCTATAATCTGTTCATCCGTCATTTTAGGCTTCTGCATCGAAAAACAACTTACCAGAATGATCGTTGTGACAATAATACCTATGCCAAGTCCTCTTAAATAATATTTTAGTTTCACGAATCTGTATCCCCTTTATAAAGTCCAAGTACAAGATTTACCTCTCCGAGTCCTACCCCAAGTGCCTTTGCAATCTCAACACTCTGCATTCCCTTTTTACGCATTTCGAGGATCCTGCCTGTATGGTTTTCCTCCGTTTCAGGTTCTTCTTCCTTTTTTAAGACCGGGACTTCCTGCTCTTTTGTCTCCACTTTTTTTGCTGCCGGTTCCGGCTTTGGCACAGGTGCTGGCTCCGCTGCTTTTTTCTTTGCCATTCCTTCCTGTATGCTCTTGACATTTGCTGCAATCTTCTGTAAATCCGTAGCAAGACCTGTCAGTTCTGTGTGTTTGTCATTCAGCATATTATAAAGAAACATAATCTCATTATGCGTCTTATTCATATTTTCCATAACCGTGTCAGAATATTCGCTGATGGCCATGATTTTTTCATTTGTTTCTTTTTCCAATGCCCTCTCCACCTGTTCTGAAGAAGCATCAATCTGTGCCTCAATTGACTCTTCTACCTTGCTCTTAGCATCTGCTAAAGCACCATCAATGATCCTGCCCAGTTCATCTTTACTTAATTCTGTAATCTTATTTAATTCGGAAGGAGATAAACGTTCCGTGATAAAAAAGCTTCCAACCATAAAAACAACCCCCGTCAGAAGCAAAAAAAATACTATTCCAGTCATATCAACCGTTATGCCTTTCATTATATTTTGACATCAAAGCTGGTCCTGCGTTCCTTAATATGAACACTTCCTTCATCCTCATCCGGCTGGCCATGCTTTTTTTTCTTTTTTCCATTACCGCTATAGCTGTTATTCCCTTTTTCCCGGGCATCGTATCGGAATTCCTGATTGTCCTTCTGTTCCGGATCCTGTACTTTGTGTGATAAATCAGATTCCTGTTTTTCCTGCCTTACTTCAATGTTATACTGATCTGCAACCGGTCTGCTATCCTCCGCATGCTTAATATTGCCAATATCCTGCGTTCGTTGTATCATACCGCTCAAATCAACTGGTCTTATCGACATAACATATCACCTCCGGACTTACTGTCAGTCAATCAGTATTCCCATATAGTTTCCCATCCTTTTGCGCATTTTTAACAACGCTTTTGTATGAAGCTGTGAAACCCTTGATTCCGAAACTTCCAGTATGCTGCTGATTTCTTTTAACGTCAGATCCTCATAATAATATAACAAAATAACCTTTTTCTCTTTTTCTGTCAAAAGTTCCAGCGATTCCATTAAAACCTTTTTTAGTTCTTCTTCCTGAACAGACTCCTCAGGCTGAATAAAATGCGAATTGTTTTTTGCATCCATCACAGGTTCTCCACCCTGTTCTACAAATTCATTCAGTGAGATAACATTTGTAACATTCAACTGTGTCTGCCAGTCATTTAATTCTTCCTCACCGATTCCTAATTCTTGTGCTATTTCTTCGTCCGAGGCATTTCGCCCTGTTTTGGTTTCAATCTGCTTGATCGCTTCCTCAATTTTCTTGCGTTTTTGCCGCACTGTCCGTGGAATCCAGTCCATTTTTCTTATCTGGTCTAATATGGATCCACGTATTCTTAAGCTTGCATAAGTTTCGAACTTTACATCCTTTCCGCGATCAAATTTGTCTATCGCGTCTATCAGTCCAAATATACCATAGCTAACCAGATCTTCATACTCCACGTTATATCCGAGATACATGCTAAGCCGCCCTGCCACAACCCGTACAAGCGGAGCATACTCGATAATAATTTTCTCCCGCAGCTCTGCCGAAGGATTTTTCTGATACTCTTCCCAGAGCTTTTCTTTTTCTACCGTTTTCATATGAAGCCCCCACGTTTCAGTTATTTCTCATCCTGCTCATCGCTCTCCTGCTCTGGCTCTTCTTTCTCTTCTGCCTCTGCCGGAGTTTCTTCACCATCCGTGGTTTCTTCTTCCATATCCTTAAAATTCTTATCAATCAACAGTTTTACAATTCCGCCAATGATATAAAACACAATCAGGACAACCAGCAGCATTTTTACAAATCTGCCGGTTTCCATATGTCCCGCCATTCCTGCAATGCAGACCACAAGTCCTGCCACAAGCATAACGATCGCTGGTATCGGCTTTGTTTTCATAATGCATCCATGCCTTTCTATCAGATAATCTTTAACGGTTTGCCTACCGACTTGATATAAAATTCCCCGGTATCACAATGAAGTTCAACTGTGCGACCATAATTAAGTCCCGTATCTTCTGCAACAAGCCTGATTCCAAGCTGCTTTAATTTTGCTTTTGCTGCCTCTGCATTTCTCGCACCGATATTACCAACATCTGACAATCCACTTACCTCAAACATTCTTGCACCACCGGCAATCTTAGCGATCAATCTGCCTTTATTTGCTCCTGCTGCAATTACCCGACGTAATAATTCGTCAATCCCCGTATCTGCAAACTTTGCGATATTACTGTTATTTCTGACCTTTGTACTGTCCGGGAGCATATAATGAACCATTCCCCCAACTTTTGATACCGGATCATAAAATACCAGACCAATACACGAGCCCAATCCCAAAGTTGTAATAACATCAGGGGCTTTACATACATTCAAATCTGCCATGCCCACTTTTATTACTTCGCTCATATATCCTTCTCCTTACAATGAGATTCCAAGTGACGTTAATATCTTTTCATAGGATCCCTGCTCCGGCATCAGTATAAAATATCCGTTGATCGCCACGTCTGCGCAGATCTCGGTCTGAATCAGCAGTGCATTATCACCAAACTGTCCAAACTCAATAGCCGGCACACTTAAGATAGAAGCTGCCATATCCACCGCAATATATGGAACAGACGGAGAAATCACAAGATTTGTCATAGAAGAAAGAGCTGACAAATAAGAACCTGCAATGATGTTTCCTATTTCTTTTAATGCGGATAGTTCCATTTCGTCAAACGGTTTGTCCGCTGGCACATCTTCCATCATCAGTTTGTTGACAAGATAACGTGCCGATGGAATATCTACCAGAAACATCATACTACCCTCGATGTCATTCATTACCTCTAAGAAAATGCCAACAATTGTTTCATCCTCTGCACCGACAGCAGTTCCCAATTTTGATACTTCCATCAGTTTTACATTTGGAACATTCATGTCTATTTTCATGCCCAGCATATTTGCAATTGCCGTAGTTGCATTTCCTGCACCGATATTGCCAATCTCTTTTAAGACATCGAGATACATATTATTTACGTCTTCCAACGTTAAATTTCCCATGAATTGCTGATTCTCCTCTCATTTTGCACACCAGGTAAAAATCCGGTGGGACTTTACATTCTATAAAATCCCACCTTTTTATTAATTATTTTCTTCTACCAGTGCATTGATCTCAAGCAGAGAAATCAACTGATCTCCATGCTTGCCGATTCCATTGATAAATCTTCCTTTATTGGAAACTTTATCAATTTCATCCTCACTTAAATTCACAACTTCTCTTACCTCATCCACGATGACACCCAGGGAAGCATTTTCTTCTAATTTTAAGATAATGATCCTGCTCGCATTTGTCAGGACATCATCTTCAAGTCCCATTTTCTTACGTACACTCATAACCGGAACAACCTCACCACGAAGGTTAATTACACCTTTAAAATATGTCTGTACTTTTGGAACTCTTGTAATTTTCTGCATGCGGACAATGTTATCAATATAGCTGATATCAATTCCATACTGCTCACTGCCCACCATAACAACGATATATTGTTTGGATTCTTTTTCCGTTGTTTCAAGATTATTATTTGCCATGCTAAGTACCCTCCATTACATTAACGTATTCACATCTAAGATCAATGCAACTTCGCCATCTCCAAGAATCGTTGCACCGCTGATCAGTTTGTTATTGTCAATGTATTTTCCAAGCGACTTGATTACGATTTCCTGCTGTCCGATCAGATTATCAACCACAAGACCTGCCATACTGTCACCTTTCGTTACAATAACAACGGTCAGGCTCTCCGGCTCTTCCCTTGGCTCAAGATCAAGCACATTGTCAAGTCTTACTAACGGAATAACCTTGCCACGCAGATGGATTACTTCCTGAGCTTCCACATATTTGATATCCTTAACCGGAATATCTTCAATGTTGGAGATGGAACCAAGTGCGATCGCGTATTTTTCATCTCTTACTTCTACCATCAGGGCCTGGATAATTGCAAGTGTCAGTGGCAGACGTACCGTAAAGGTAGTTCCTTCGCCCATTGCAGTCTTAACTTCAACATCTCCGCCTAATGCCTCAATGTTAGACTTAACTACATCAAGTCCAACACCTCGTCCGGAAATATCGGTAATCGTCTTTGACATAGAGAAACTTGGCAGGAACAAAATGTTGATGATGTCTTTCTGACTCATGCTCTCAGCCTGTTCTTCTGTGATAATTCCTCTCTCAATCGCTTTATCACGTACTGCAGCCACATCGATACCGGCACCATCATCTCCTACCTGGATGATTACGTTATTACCTTCCTGGAATGCATTTAAGAAAATGCTTCCCACTTCCGGTTTACCGAGGGCAACACGTGTCTCGTTATCCTCAAGACCATGGTCTGCGGAGTTACGCAGTAAATGCTGCAGCGGATCTCCGATCTGGTCAACAACGGTACGGTCAAGCTCTGTATCTTCACCAGTCATGTAAAGTTCCATCTTCTTATTGAGCTTTCTTGAAAGATCACGGATCATACGAGGGAATTTATTTACAACGCTCTCGATTGGAACCATTCGAACTTTCATAACTGACTCATGCAGATTTGTTGTGATGCGCTCCAGATACTCGATCTGCTCATGGTAGGTCTGGTTCTGGAAATCACCGGACTCAGTGGATCCGATTGCCACAAGACTGTTCTTTGCAATGATAAGCTCAGATACCTGGTTCATCAAGGCATCCAGCTTTTCAATATCAACACGTACCGTTCGGTTTGTTACCGGTTTTGCTACAGTCTGTTTCTTATTGTTCTGGGCTGCTGGTGCCTTTGCCGGTGCAGGTTTTGTCTCCTGAGCCGGTGCTGCTTCTGCCGGAGCAGGTGTCTCATTCTTTGCAGCTTCTTCTGCCGCTGCTTTTTCTGCCTGTGCCTGTTTTTCTTCAAGCACCTCACATTTTACTTCTTCACCGACTACTTTTTCAATTTCAGATACAGACTGGGCTGCCTGTAAAATCTTGTCGTAAGGTTCTTCTGATGTGATGAAAAAACTGAAATCATTATCAAAATGCTCATCTTCGATTTCCTGTGAAGTTGGATTGTATACAATGATTTCTCCAAATTCCTCTACTGCCTTGAATACTAAGAATGCACGAGCAGCTTTTAACAGACATTCTTTCTGAATATATACGGTCATTCCATAAATATGTAAACCATTGTTTTCTGCCTCTTTTAACTTTGTGCGGTCTGAACTGTTCAGTTCAAATTCAAAATATTTCTTTTCACCGTTCTTAGCCGCATCATCTGTATTTTCTTCCTTAGGAGCCGGAGCTGCTTCCTCTTTCTTCTCCGCATTCTCCTCATCGGCGATAAAATCATTCAGTTCTTTAATGATCAGCTCGTTGTCTTCCGTTCCCTCATCGGAACTTGCCTTTACATTGTTCAGATAACTCTCGATCGCATCCAGACATTTAAAGAGCAGGTCGATCATATTACTGTTAACTTTAACTTTATCACTTCTGACTTCCTGAAAAACATTTTCCATATCATGGGTCAGTCGCTGCATGCGCTTAAATCCCATGGTACCTGCCATACCCTTTAAGGAATGGGCTGCACGGAAAATTTCATTTATAGTATCCATATTTTCCGGTTCTTTTTCAAGTTCCATAATGCAGTCACTTAAAGTCTGCAGATGTTCTTCTGTTTCATCAATAAAAATTTCAAGGTATTGGCTTACATCCATATTACTGTACCCCCACATTCTTTGTTATTGTTTGAGCAACCTGTGTAAGAGGAACCACTTCATTTACCAGTCCGGTTTCAGCAATCGACTTAGGCATTCCGTATACCACACAAGTCTCGGCATTCTGCGATATCACATATACCGGCTTACTCTTTGCTAAGGATTTTATTCCCTTGGTACCATCTGCTCCCATACCGGTCAGTACAACACACACTATCTGATCATATCCACAGGTTCGCAACGAATCATAAGTAATGTCTGCACACGGTTTTAATCCGCCGATAGGAGGCAATTCATCATTGAGTCTGATTTTATGGCTTCCGTCAGGACTTTTCTTTATTTCCATATGCTTTCCGCCGGGAGCAATATATATCGTTCCCTTTTTGAGCACATCTCCATCTTCCGCCTCTTTGACATGTATGTCACTGACTTCGTTAAGTCTGTCTGCCATGGATTTTGTAAATCCTGCAGGCATATGCTGCACTAAAACCATTGGTGCATCCAGATTTTTGGGAAGATATGGAATCACACTCTGAAGAGCTTTCGGACCTCCCGTCGAACATGCCAATGCAACTAATTTATTTCTGCTTCGAACCGGCTCCGTGTTTCTGCGCAAGACTACTTTTTCCGGTGTTTCAGCCGATTTGCTGCCCAAAGCCATCTTCTGTGTTTTTAAAACTGCATTCAGCACTCCAAGAAGTTTACCCTTAAATGCTTCACCTTTTGCCTCGATCACATTCGTCGGCTTCGGCACAAAATCAACTGCCCCCCGTTCCATGGCAAGCATGGTAACTTCGGCATCCTTTGTAGTCGTAGTACTGACCATAATGACCGTTGCACGGATTCTTTCTTTTTGAAGCTGCTCTAATAAAGCTAGTCCATCCATCCGCGGCATATTAACATCCAACACCACGCCGTCATATCTTTTTGCCCTTAATTTTTCAAGTGCATCCAGACCGTCTCTGCAGGTATCGATTGCCTGAAATGTTTCATCTGAATTAATAATATCACAGATCACCCTTCTCATGAGTGCAGAGTCATCAACAACCAGAATATTTTTTTTCATTTTTTTATCCTCTCACTGCTATTCTGCTGACGCATTCTTCTCTCTTCTTCGAAGATGTAACGGATAATTTCTTCCCTTACCCGATCATTCTTGATACTGAATTTTGCACGCGACATAAACCTGTATTCTGCCGCTGATTCTATTTTACTTGTTTCAATCACATTTGCAACAATATAATACTGATTATCCATTGTCTGGCTTTTCAGTCTCAGCTCTGCCAGAATCCAGGAATCCGGTTTCTGTTCCTGTTCTGTTGTAAAACGGATTCCTCCGCCACTTAAATCCATGATTTTTCCTTTTCGTTCTTTTTCATAAAAATGTTCATCACGGATTTCCGAAAAAATAGCATCCACACTGTCAAGCATGGCCTGTTCTGCTGTCAGTTCATAATATTTAAAATCCAGAAGACACGGATATCTGAAATATTCTCTTCGCTGAAACTTTTCCGGCTGAGATTTCAATTCCATCTCAAGCATATATATATTATCTTTTTTATACCGCTCCTTAACCTGGCCAACTGTCCGATACAATGACTCGCGTGAGAAAAATACAAGTTCATAACGAACTCCAAGCTGTAACAGCACCAGTTTGCCAGCCTCCATCGGCATGGCTATTTCCATATTTCCATTCGAGCAGAAATCAAGCACCTTACTTTTATATGTTTTCACTGTGACGTCCGTTTTTTCTGCCTGTTCAACTTCCTGAAGAACACGGATATCTATCTTATCGCCGATACGTATAATGTCTGAAACCTTCATATCCATTCCTCCTTAGTATTTCTGTTGCCAAAAATTTGAAAACATTCTGGCAATCCCCAACCGTTTATCCGGTAATTTTTCTTCCTGTAAAATCAGATTTGAAGCCATAACTTCAAACGCTCTTGCCGACTTCGCCAACGGTGCATTCAACGAAACAGGTTTCTGCTGTCTTACCGAACGTTCGAGCATGTGATCCTGCGGGATCATTCCAAGATAATTTACAGAACCATCCAGAAACTGTTCTACCACAGAATTCAGTTTTTCATATACCTGCTGCCCTTCTTCACTGGATATCACCCGGTTTGACACAATCCGGATATCTGTCTGTTCGCGTGAAAATAAAGGATTATGATACAATGCTTTCAATAATGAATAGGAATCTGTCAAAGAACTCGGTTCCGGCGTCGTAACAACAAGTACTTCCGGACTTGCCATTACAAATTCCATAACCTGGTTTGAAATTCCTGCCCCTGTATCAATCAGGATCACATCTGCATACCGATCTAATTCAGCCAGACCGCGAACCAGATATCTGATCTGTTCATCCGCAAGCTGGTTCATACTCAAGATTCCTGCTCCGCCAGAGATAAACCCTATTCCCATAGGACCTTCTGTTATAATCTCCGTCATGCTTTTTCCCTGGAACAGAAAATCTCCCAGATTATAACGTGGAACTGCGCCAAACATAACTTCAACATTGGCAAGACCAAAATCAGCATCAAAAATCAGGACTTTTTTTCCCATTTTACTGATCTGCACAGCAAGATTTACTGCAACATTTGACTTTCCAACTCCGCCTTTTCCACTCGTCACGGTAATCACGCGTGCATCCAGTTTCCGGCTCTGATTTTTTACTTTAATTACATTTCTGAGATTTTGAGCCTGATCCATATCATTATCTGCCTCCCAGAAGTTGTTTTACTATTTTTTGTGTATTAAATTCCTCTATGTCATCCGGTACATTTTGTCCGTTTGTCATATAGGAAAGTGGTGCTCCCGAATACATCTTGATATTGTAAATATTACCATACGCTTCCGTTTCATCAAGCTTTGTAAATATCAGTTTATAATCGGCAATCTCCTTATAGCGGTCAGCAATTTCCAAAAGATCTTTATACTTGGTTGTTGCACTGACTACCAGATATACCTCTCTTTCATATGCTGCATCCAGACCTGCAAGCATTTTTTTCATATCATTGCACTGTTCATCATTCTTATGGGAAAAACCTGCCGTATCAACAAAAATAAGATCATACTCACTGACTCTTTCGATTGCGGCATTCATTTCCTCTGCTGAGTATATGATACTCATTGGTGCATCTAAAATATTTGCATACACACGAAGCTGTTCCGTAGCCGCAATACGATAAGTATCCGCCGTCAGGAACGCAATCTTCATTCCCATTTCCAGTTTGTACTTGGATGCAATCTTAGCAATCGTAGTTGTCTTTCCGACGCCCGTCGGGCCCACAAAGAAAATAATTCTTGGTTTTTTCCCGGAAACACAAATTGTATCCGGCTGTCCCAGTTTTAAGATCATCTTCTGATATACATTTGACAATATGGCATCCACACTACTTCCACTGTGCATCACTTTCTCTGCTTCGTCTAAGATCTGGTTGACATATTTTTCATTCACTTCATTTTCCAGCAGTGTTCTGTAAAGCATCTTGATAAACTGCAGTCCCTCCGGATTTACAACCTGACGTTCTTTCTCTTCTTCCTTTACTTCCTTCTGTCTGCTTTCTTCTACGGACAGTTGTTTTTCCAGAATATTAGAAAGGTTTTCCAGTCTTTTCTCTAATCCGTCTTTTGCGTGCAGCTCTGGTGCATGCAGTTCCGGCGCATTTGTAAGATGTCCTGACAGGATGTCGGATGTTCTGTCATTTAAAAATTCTTTTGGACTGATATTTTCATCTGCTGCCAGATTCAATGTTTTTACAGTTTTTGCTGTCAGATCAGCAACCTGTCTCGGATCTACAAAATTCTCTTTTTCTTCTCTTGCAGCTGTAACCTCAAACACAGAACTCTTCCAGGCTTTAAACATACCTGTCGGTTTGATTTCCTTTACATTCATTACAACCGCGCCTTCGCCAAGCTCCTGTTTTGCTTTTTCGATTGCCTCTTCTTTTGTTTTTCCCTGATACTTATTTATGGTCATTTTACTTGTCACCGTCCCTGCTGATTATACCTACTGACTGTAATTCTACATTGGACTCAATTTCATTGTAGGAAACTACAATCAGATCCTTAAAATAATCTTCCGTTAATTTTTTAAAGTACATTCGAACAATTGGAGATGTAATCACAATTGGTGTTTTTCCCATGTTTTCGAGCTTTGTTACTTCATTCTGTACAGAATTCATAATAGCCTTTGTTGTTTCCGGATCAAGTGTAAGATATGCCCCCTGTTCTGTCTGCTTCACAGAAGCCATAATTTCCTGTTCCACCTTCGGATCAAGTGTAATAACACTGGTTGTCTCATTCGCCGGGAAATATTTGCTGGAAATGGCTCTCTTTAAACTCTGGCGCACGTACTCCGTCAGTACATCTGTATCTCTTGTTGTCGCTGCATGATCTGCAAGCGTTTCAAAAATCGTCAGGAGATCACGGATAGAAATCCCCTCATCCAGCAGGTTCTGTAACACCTTCTGAACCTCACCAAGTCCAAGCATCTTGGGAATCAGCTCGTCCACCAGTACCGGATTGCTCTCTTTCAGATTATTGACAAGATTCTGCACATCCTGTCTGGTAAGCAGTTCTGCGATATGTGACCGGATTACCTCTGTCAAATGCGTTGCAATAATTGATGGCGGATCAACAACCGTATATCCAAGGCTCTCCGCACGTTCACGCTGGCTTTCCGTAATCCAGATCGCCGGGAGATGGAATGACGGTTCAAATGTAGGGATACCTGTAATCTCTTCCTCCACATATCCCGGATTCATTGCCATATAGTGATCAAAAAGAATCTCTCCTTCTGTCACCTGCACCCCTTTGATCTTAATGATATACTGATTCGGATTTAATTGAATATTATCCCTCAAACGTATGATAGGTACTATAGTACCAAGTTCAAGAGCAATCTGCCTTCGTATCATAACAACACGATCCAGAAGATCTCCTCCCTGATTTACATCTGCTAACGGAATGATACCATATCCAAATTCAAGTTCTATCGGATCAACCTGAAGCAGTGACACCACATTCTCTGGTTTTCGTACCTCTTCTGCTTCCGTTTCCTCCGCATTGACCTCTTCTTCTATACTCTCAATACCGATATTTTTGTCGACCTGTCGTCCTGCAATAATAAAAGTTGCACCAAACGCAAGAAACAATAAGGTATTTAACGGTGTTGCAATTCCTAAAACCGCCAGCGTAGTACCTACAATATAAAGTACTTTGGGAATACCAAATAACTGACTGACAAGGATATTGGAAAAATCCGCTTCTTTCGACGCTTTTGTAACAAGAATACCGGTTGCAAGTGAAATCAGAAGGGACGGTATCTGGGAAGAAAGTCCATCACCAATCGTTAGCACACCGTAATGTTCGATTGCCTCCTGAAACGTCATTCCGCCCCGCAGTATACCCATAATGGTTCCACCCGCAAGGTTTACAAACGTGATAATAAGACCAGCTGCTGCATCTCCCTTTACATACTTGGTAGCACCATCCATGGAACCAAAGAACGCAGATTCTTCCTGAATCTTATTTCTCCGCTCCCTTGCCTGTTTTTCCGTGATCGCTCCGGTATTTAAATCCGCATCAATCGCCATCTGCTTACCAGGCATCGCATCAAGTGTAAATCTCGCCGTTACCTCAGCGACACGCTCGGAACCTTTATTGATAACAACAAACTGGATAATAACCAGAATAATGAATACGATGGCACCAACGATCAGATCTCCACCACCGACGAACTGTCCAAATGTCTGTACGACATTACCCGGATTACCGGTTGTTAAGATCAGTCGTGTTGAAGACACGTTCAGAGAAATTCGAAAGATTGTCGTAAACAAAAGTAAAGTCGGAAAAAAAGACATATCCAGTACTTCTTTTACAAACAATGTATTAAAAAGAACAATCAATGCGATTGAAATGTTCAGTGCCAGCATAACGTCGAGTAAATTGGAACTGATTGGCACTATAAAAAAGATGACTGCAGCCAGTAGATACAGTGCAACACCTATGTCAGCTTTCTTCATGACCTCTCCTCCCTGTTTCTCAGATTATATACCATAGCAAGAATTTCCGCTACTGCCTGATACAATTCCGGCGGTATTTCTGCCCCTATATCTACATTCGCATATAACATTCTTGCCAACGGTTTATTTTCAACAATTTCAATGTGGTTTTCCTTTGCTTTTTCACGAATTTTCTGTGCAAGATAATCTTCTCCTTTTGCAATAACGATCGGAGCTCTTGACACCTCGGCATCATATTTGATTGCAACTGCCAGGTGTGTCGGGTTCGTAATAACCACATCTGCCTTTGGTACATCCTGCATCATACGCCTTTGAGAAGCTTCTCTCATACGTTGTCTCTGTCTTCCTTTGATCTCAGGATTTCCCTCAGTATTTTTATACTCATCCTTTAATTCCTGCTTGGTCATCTTCATATCTTCATTGAAACGATGTTTCTGATAAACAAAATCTGCAATTCCGACCACCAGATAAACAAGGCTGATTTTAAAACCTGCATTAATGATAACATTCCCGCATAATACAACTGCCTGATTCAGCGGTATGTCATATAAAATAAAAATATCATTTGCCTCACCCTTTATGGATGTATAAGCAACATATATGATCAAACCTATTTTTAAAATAGATTTAAGCAGCTCAAATAATGAATCTTTTGAAAAAATACGTTTAAATCCATTGATCGGATTAAATTTATCCCCCTTAGGTTTTAACGGCTTAGCCGTGACTTTCCACCCTACCTGAAGGATACTTACAAGGGCTGTCACCGCAACACCAAACACAAAAAACGGGGCAGCCATCTTGAACATTTCTATATACACATTATGTAAAAACGAAGTAATCTCCTTTGTAGATGATTCCATCGCATTAACACTTACAAAATCAGGCATCAGCTTATATACATAATAAAAAACTTCCAAAAAGCCATTGCCAATTAACGAAATAAAAACCTTCAACACGAGGAACAATACTATCAGATCAAATGCTGCGGTAAGTTCCTTACTCTTTGCAACCTTACCATCCTCTCGTGCTTCTCTTAACTTCTTTTCTGTTGCCGGCTCTGTTTTTTCCCCTCCGGGTCCATCTTTTGCGAACCACTGAAGGTCATATGCAAATAGTAATCTGTCTTTCCATTCCACCTTAGTACATTCCCTCTATAAATAAAACCATCATCTTTTTCATTTCGGTAAATATAAAACTGGCGATTCCAGGCAAAAGTGAAATTGTAAGAAATAAAACTCCAAAACCAACCAGTATTTTCATCTGCATACCAACTGCAAACATATTCATCTGTGGTGCAACCTTTGCAAGAATACCTAAGATACAATTTAAAATCATCATACAGGCAAATATCGGGAGAAAAATCCGGAATCCGATTACAAACATGTCCGTCATATACTGTGTCATGGAACCTGCAAGGGAATCCCAGTTAAAGATCTGACCATTGATCGGTATTACCGTAAAAGAATCCACCACCGCCTGTAAAATCACATGATGCATATTTGTTGCGATCAAAAGAAGAAGTATAAAATAATTGTACAGGTTTCCAGTGATCGTTACCTGCGTATTCATTGTCGGGTCAAATTCAGTCACCATGGATAATCCGATATCCATATCAATAATATTTCCCGCAAATAAAATAATGGAATTACAAATGTTTGCAGCAAATCCTATCAGCAACCCTGTAATTCCTTCTTTTAACACTATTATCGCATATCCAATCATACCTGTATACTCGATTGCTGTCTTATCAACAAAACCATAGACCAAAAGCGCAACAAAGAACGAAAAAGCTATCTTTGCCTGTGAAGGTGCATTCCTTGTCCCAAAAAAAGGAGCGATGTACACAAAACACGATATGCGAACCAATATTAATATCAGTATTTCAAAATTAGCCAATGAAAACGTATATTCTAACATAGAGCGTCCTAACCAAGATATATACTAAAATTCGACCATAACGTCGTCACAAATTCAGTCAGATTTGTCAGAATCCATGATCCAAAAATCATAAGTCCGACAAATACTGCAATAATTTTAGGAACAAACGTCAGCGTCTGCTCCTGAATAGATGTAACCGTCTGGAAAATACTGACAATCAAACCAACAACCAGTGAAATGATCAACATTGGAGCCGAACAGATTATAATCGTATAAATTGCTTCTTTTGCTACATCAAGTACCTGTCCTTCTGTCATTTTGTTCTCACCTCTTTGCTATCTATATACATTTTAATCTGTATCTATAACAGAATGTACATTCTTTGAACATTCTGTTATCATCAATAAAATGTCTTTACTACGCTTCCTATTACAAGATTCCATCCATCCGCCAGTATAAACAGTAATATTTTAAACGGCAAAGAGATTGTTGTCGGTGGAAGCATCATCATACCCATCGACATAAGCACGGATGCAACTACCATATCAATTACAATAAACGGGATATATATAACAAATCCCATAATGAACGCCTGTCTCAGTTCTCCGATTATAAATGATGGAATCATAATTGTCATCGGAATCGCATCATATGCACTCTGCCCGGATTCCTCATATTCCTTTTCCAGTGCAGCACTGTCAATATCATAACTGTCACCAGCCATATCCACGAAAAGCTTGACATCCTTTCGCTGTACCTGTCCATACATAAACTGGCGAATCGGCACTTCCGCTTCTTTTAATGCCTCTTCTATGGTAATATCTCCATTATCCAGTGGCTGGATTGCATTCTCATTGATCTGCTGAAACGTCGGCCACATGATAAAAAATGTCAAAAACAATGCCAGTCCAATCAAAATCTGGTTTGGCGGTGCCGTCTGTGTTCCAATTGCCGTTCTTAAAAAATGAAGTACAATTACAATTCTGGTATACGATGTAAGCATAATCAAAAGCGATGGTGACACTGCAATAATTGTCAATAACAATAATGCACGTACTTCTGAAGCAACCCCCGCCTCATCATTATTTATCGAGATGGACAGACCACCTTTGCTGTCTGACTCACTACCTGAACCTGTGCTGGTATTCGCTGCTGTATTATCCAGCGAATCAATGCTGTCTGGATCCATGGAAGCTGCATAAACAGTCGTTCTGTTTTGTGAGGCAAACAACACTGCCACAAACACTGCTATTGCAAATATTAATGACAGTATACAATATGTCTTTTTTAATTTTGTCATAATTCCATCAATCCTGCTTTTTCGGAAAATGATCTTTCAGTCTACTAAATATCTCCTGAAAATTTTCCTGTGAATTTTTCATATCATCCGATGTCTGGACTGATAACTGATCTTCTGTAAGTTCCGCAATTTTTGTTACTTCATCCTTACCCACAGCGATTACAAAATACTGTTCTCCTGCCTTAACAAGCTGTAAAAATTTACCATTTGCAATCCGGATTGTTTCGAGAACCTTAAGATTTCCTTTGGACATTTGTATTTTTTGAAAACCACCTACCCACTTTGTCGTGAAGTAGGTAATAATCAAAACAAACACAAATATGATCAGTACTCCAATCAGCTGCATCAGACTTCGAAAAGAAGCGCTTAATAAAATCATACTAACCCACTACTTTTTTTACTGCCTCAAGTACACGCTCAGCCTGGAATGGCTTCACAATAAAATCCTTTGCTCCTGACTGAATTGCTTCAATAACCATAGCCTGCTGTCCCATTGCAGAACACATGATAACATTTGCATTTGCATCAATCTCTTTGATCTTCTTTAATGCCTGGATACCATCCATATCCGGCATAGTAATATCCATTAATACCAGATCCGGTTTTGCTTCAGGATATTTCTCCACTGCAATAGCACCATTTTCAGCCTCCGCTGCAATCTCATAACCATTCTTTGTAAGAATGTCCTTAATCATCATTCTCATAAATGCAGCATCATCACAAATCATAACCTTAGCCATAATTTTCTCTCCTATCTTTAACTCTTCTTTTTTGTTTTTTATTTTATAATTTCAGTAATTCGTATACCATAGCTTTCTTCTATTACTACTACCTCGCCTTTGGCTACGAATTTACCATTTACCAGAACATCAATCGGTTCTCCGGCAATCCTGTTTAATTCTATAATGGTTCCCGGTGTAAAATCAAGTATTTCTTTAATTGATTTGGAAGTTCTTCCAAGTTCTACCGTAACTTCAAGTGGTACATCCATAATCAAATCAATATTTTCCGGTTGAAAATTCCCCGGTACTGCTCCAGTAAATGCCTGGAATTGTGCCGGCTGTACATTTACCTGCTGTTGTCCATACATCTGCGACATCTCCTGACCCATCATTGATTGTCCCATCATCGGCTGACCCATCATTGGCTGCCCCATCATCGGCTGTCCCATCATTGGCTGCTGTGCTGCCATCTGAGGTTGTGGCTGCGGTGCAGGTGTCGGCTGAGCTGCCGGTGTACTCTGGGTGTTCTCTTTTTCACTCATTCCTGCAGTGGAATTACTGTCTTCTTCCATATTGCTTGTTACATTTGCACACATTTCTTTTGCAAAAGAAACAGGATATAACTGCATGATCTCACTATCAACAAGATCACCAATCTCTAACCGGAATGAAATTTTTACAAATTCACCTGCAAGGAACTCATCAATCTGACTCTCATCAATTGTCTGTTGCAAATCTATCAGATCTGCACTTGGCGGGCTGATATCAATTACCTTGTCCAGCATGGAAGACAATGATGTTGCTGCCGAGCCCATCATCTGGTTCATTGCCTCGCTGATTGCACTCAGGTGAAGTTCTCCAAGTTCTCCATCCGTATTTGTTCCATCACCGCCCATCATCAGGTCCGTGATAACTTTTACATCATGTTCCTTTAACACAAGGATATTGCTTCCATCTAATCCCACGGTATACGCAATTCGTATAAATACACATGGCTTTTCATATGCGTCACATATATCACTCCAGTTTGCAAACGCAACCACTGGGGTGGAAATCTCAACCTTACGGTTTACCAGTGAAAACAGTGTAGTTGCCGCTGTTCCCATACTGATATTCGAGATCTCACCGATCGCATCTTTTTCCTGTTCTGTCAATGTATTTTCCGGATTTTCATCTGTACCTGAAGGATTGTTCAGTAAAGCATTGATTTCTTCCTGTGACATCGTTCCATCCATCTTACTGCTCCTCCCTAATCACTGATGTAATTCTTACTGCATAGTCATCACCGGTTTCTCCCGGCAGAGCAGTAAATTTTTTTATACTTCCAACAAAGACACTCAGTTCCTGATCAACCTTCGTATCCAGCCGGATAATATCTCCTACCTGCAGTCCCAAAAAATCATTTACTGAAATGGAACTGTTACCAAGTACAGCTTTGATCGGCATTGGTGCTTTTGAAATAAGTGCCTCGATCGTTTCTGTATACTGTTGTTCATCTTTTTCCTGCAGACTCGAATACCAGTATTTGGTATTCAGTTTGTCCATAATACTCTCTAAAGTCAGATATGGAAGGCATACATTCAGTAATCCCTCCACATCGCCAATCTTAACATTGAGCGTTACCAGAGCTATCATCTCCGTCGGCGATATAATCTGTGCGAACTGCGAATTCGTCTCAATACGCTCTAACCGGGGTTCTAACTCACATACATTCTCCCACGGCTCCACTAAAAGATCTACTGCCACATTAAATATCCGCTCAATGATCAGCAATTCTATCTCCGAGAAATCCCTCGGTTTATCCAGAGGCACTCCCTTTCCACCTAACATTCTGTCTACTACAACATATCCAAGATTTTGTGCCATCTCAATGACAATGCTTCCATTCAATGGAGATGCATTTACAATTCCAAGTAATACAGGATTCGATAACGCATTTGAAAATTCTGAATATGTAACTGCTTCTGAGTTCATCACCTCAACCTGAACATTTTTCCGTAAATAAACAGGAAGATTGGTTGACAAGAGTCTTCCGTAATGTTCAAAGATAATCTCCAGCGTTCGCAGATGTTCCTTTGAAAACTTTGCAGGACGGGCAAAATCATAATTTTTGACCTGTTTTTTATCTTCATCTTTCATTTCATCTACATCAAGTTCACCACTGCTTAACGCTTTGAGCAAACTATCTATCTCATTTTGAGATAAGACTTCACCCATTCTTTCTCACCACCTAACACAATATTTGGGTCTATTCCGTCTGAACGCTTGAGAAGTTTACACCAACGATGAAGTCTGAACCTCCAAACATATCCTGTAATGTTTTCAATATATCATCTTTTACATTCTGATAGCCATTTGCATTAAACTCATCCAATGTATATCCATTTACAATGGTATTAATCTCGCTCTGAATGATCGTCACTTTTGCAGCAAGTCCTTCGGATCCACCATAGGTTTTGTATCCGTCACTCTTTGTATTCAAAGATAAACTGACTGAAAATACAGCATAGTGCTGTTTGCCATCTTCGCCCTGTTTTAAGTTCACGGTAAATCCATCGGTGATCGCATAAGTCTCAACATCTTCTATCGGCACCTCCGGTGTAGCCGGCGTATTTTCTCCACTCTGAAGTTCCAGATTAATAGCAGAGCATACCTGATCGATCAGCTGATTCGATTTTTTTGTCTGCGGAATAATCGTGAACACAAGAATTGCAGTTAAAATAAGATTTGCTAAAACCAGTGCCAGAATAATTACGGTTATCAAATTCTTTTTCATAATGCTACCTTCCTGTTCAATTAAAATCTGAACTATAAGAATTATATATTTTTATAATAACGCGGCGGTTTCTTGATCTTCCCTCCTGCGTTGTATTATCTGCAACAGGTACATACTCACCTCTTCCAGATGCCTTCAAATGTGCGGGCTCCACTGTTGTAATATCTCTCAGATAATCTGTAACCGCCCGTGCCCTGTAAAATGAAAGCACATCATTATCTTCATATTTTGCAGAATGAATCGGCACGTTATCCGTGTGTCCCTCTACTTCTATGATATTATCCTGATAAGGTTCGATCAGCTTACCCAGCTTATCAATCAGCGGATACGCCTCTGATCGGATTTCAGCATGCCCGGAGTCAAACAAAAGAGCTCCATTCATATTGAGCATGACATACTGTGCATTGAAATCAACTTCCACCTGATCCTGGATTCCATATCTTGCAATGGCATCCTCCAGCTGTTCAGACATTTTTTCTGATTCTTCCAGTGCCTGTTCTTTATATTCTTCCACTACATCATTCTCTTCGTCTGTTTCCTGATCCGTTTCAGAGTTCGCTTTGTCTTTATAATAAGAATCTAACATTTCAAGCTGGCTCACACCGGATGATATCAGAGTTCCATCTCCAATAGAAGATCCTCCATTGGGAAGAATACTAAATGTATTCTGAAAGGAAGCCACCATTTTTTCAAACTTTTCTGCATCTACCGTTGACATAGAGAATAACAATACAAAGAAACATAACAGTAGGTTCATCAGATCTGCAAATGTATTCATCCATGCCGGTGATCCTTTTGGTTCATCAGGCTTTCTTTTCACTATTCTTCACCTCCAGCCTCGCTTTCCTGCGCTGTATTACGCGCCGAAGGTGCAAGGAATGATTTCAGTTTTTCTTCTATAACACGTGGATTTTCTCCTGCCTGGATCGACAGAATACCTTCCACGGAAATTTCCTTCATCATCATTTCATTATCATTATTCAGTTTTAACTTACCTGCAATCGGGTTACATAACCAGTTTGCAAGTAATGAACCATACAATGTTGTAACAAGCGCCGTTGCCATCGCCGGTCCGATTGTGGATGCATCTTCCATGTTCTTCAACATGAGGATCAATCCAATCAGTGTACCGATCATACCCCAGGCAGGACCTAATTCAGCCCATTTCTCCCAGACAGCAATTTTAGCTTTATGTCTGCTCTCAACGCAGGCTAAGTCAGTCTCCATGATTCCTCTTACCAGTTCCGGATCTGTACCATCTACAACAAGCATAATTCCTTTTTTCAGAAAATCATCTTCAATCCCGTTTGCTGCTTCTTCCAATGCCAGAAGTCCTTCTTTTCTCGCAGTATTCGACAGTGAGATAATCTGGTTGATGACAACTGCCGGATCCTGAACCTCATCCTTAAAAATCAGCTTTATTGACTTTACACCATTGATAAAATCTGCCAATTTAAAAGATGCGAGCGTACCTGCAATGGAACCTCCTATTGTAATAATGAATGATGCCGTATCCCACATGGAGTGTAAACTTGCAACACCTCCGTTGGAAAGTACACCAAACACAAACATTACAACGCCTAATAACATACCTACTATTGATGCTATATCCACTTTTTCCACCTACCATCCTTGATTTTTCAGATTATAAAATCCCATCCGTGGGACTTATTCTTCTCTTAAAAGGCCATTTGTAAAAATATCCCTTTTGTATGATTTTACTAAATTTTTGACCTCTTGTCTACTTTCTTTTACAATAAACTTTTTACCTGTTGTAAGAGAAATAACTGTATCCGGGGTCTCCTCCACCGTTTCAATCAGATCCGAATTGATTAATACTGTTGTTCCATTCAATCGTGTCACTTCGATCATAAAGTAATCATTCCTCCATTATTAATCAACAGTTTTTATTGTGACCGGTCCATTTTAAAACCGGCCACAATGTTCAGTATAACATATGTAACTGTCTGTGTAAAACATGTTTCGACATTTCAGAACAGGTTTTACCTAAATATTATATTTTTTTACATTACATTAACGTTTCAGGTTAACCAGTTCCTCTAACAGTGTATCGGATGTTGTGATGATACGGGAGTTTGCCTGGAAACCACGCTGTGTGATGATCATCTGTGTAAACTCTGTAGATAAATCTACGTTAGACATCTCAAGTTCTCCGGATGTCATAGAACTTCCGTCTGCGGATATCTCTACACCGATTCCATCAAACTCACCGGAGTTTAATGTTGTACGGTAGCAATTCTCTCCAACCTTTTCAAGACCGGATGCATTTGCGAACTGTGCTACTGCGATCTGTCCGAGGATTTCTGTATTACCATTATCATAAGTACCTTTGATAAGACCATTGTTGTCGATGGAAATACCGATCATGGCACCTAATTTCTTTCCTTTTCCTGTCACACCATCATCTATAGATCCTGTAGACATAACCGCTGTGGATTTACCACCGTTGTTTGCATCTTTCAGGCCGGAGAAATCAATAGTAATATCGTCAAACTGTGTCGGATTGTTTCCAAGTTTACTCATATTAAGTGTAACCGTGTTAGCTTTGCTTCCTGCTTTATTTACCGATCCGTCTGCATTATATGTATCACGTTCTCCAACTCCTGAAAATGTACCATCTTTTGTGCTAAATGCGATCTCATAATCAGTCACATCACCCGTCAATGTCAAAACACCTGTTCCAGCATTAACTGTTGCCGTTACCGTCGCCGTTGTTCCGGTTGGTGGATTGATTTTGCTCTGCATTGCATCAGAAATTCCATATACCTGTTTCAAGCTATATGGTCCAGATCCATCCTTACACTTAAAAGACTTAGATGCATCATCATATGTAAGTAGCTTAGATGCAACCGCACTACTTCCTACATATATTTTTCCATCTGTATTCAAGAAGTACCCGCTCTGCACTTGTTTATACGTTCCCAAAGTGATATTTGTTTCTTTTTTACCAAAAATATCTTCTACATTGACTGTTTTTCCATCACTGGTTTGTTGGGTTGACGCATCATAGAACGTTGTTCCGTCACTGTTTAAGATTTTTTCCAGTTCCACCGTGTATTTACCATCTGTTCCGGTAGATTTCATTGCAAAACGTGCCGTATAGGAATAACCGAGATTATCAAAAAATGTCAGTGTTTTGATAAGTCCGTTGTCTGACAATACATCCTTATCATTTTTATCAATAATACCGGAAACATTTGCCTGTGTGGTTGCCTCCGGAGCAGATGTCAGGTTGGATGTCTGCATGACACGAAGTGCAGATACGGTATCCTTCTTGATATTTCCTGTTGTCGGATCTACCTGCCATCCCATAACTGTATAACCGGTGGATGTCATACATAAGTTACCGGCACCATCTACATAGAAAGAACCGGCTCTGGTAAACAGGTTCTCAGAACCGTTGTTAACTACAAAAAAGTTTGTCGTAGACTGGTCTGATAAACGGATATCGAATGCACGTCCGGTTGTTTCAGCCGCACCGGAAGTTGTGATGCTTAAGTTTGTTGCACCGGTCGTAACACCAAGACCGATCTGTTTTGCATTCACACCACCGGTACCTGTTGCTGCGTTCGCACCGGATGCATTACTTGTCATCTGATATAAAACATCCTGAAATACAACTGAGGATGATTTAAAAGCTACTGTGTTTACGTTGGCGATATTGTTACCAATAACGTCCATTTTTGTCTGATGTGTCTTAAGACCTGACACAGCAGAGTACATTGATCTCATCATAGTTGAAATTGACCTCCTAAGTTCTTTTGTGCTGCTTTCCCTTCTGTCATTCCGGGAATCTAGCCTCCATTTCGGTCCGGCTACATGATCACAGCACCATCAATATTGGTATAAATATTATCATCGGACTCTGTCCGGTCCATTGCTGTAACGACTGTCCTGTTCGGAACATTTACGATAAAAGCGAGTGAATCAACAATTACTAACGATTCTCTGATTCCCTTTTCACCAGCCTTAAAAACGCCTGTCTCAAGTCGTTCATTCTGCTCTTTGGACAAATTGATATTACGATCCATCAGGCGCATCGTGGCATGCTTGGAAAATTTAAGTGTCCCACCTGCTTTTGCATCCTGCTTCTGCTTTAAAATATCTTCAAAGGAGACACCACTCGAAGTTACCGCATCCGTGCTTTTCCGAGTCAGATACTGGTCAGTTACCTGCTCAATGGAAGCAAACTGGTTACTGATCTTATTCATAATCGCATTTCCCTTCTGTCAGATATCAGGTTTTATCTGTACCTGTCGTTGTGTCTGTATCCGTTTTTGTATCTGTTCCTGTTGTCGTATCTGTTGTTGTACCTGTCGATGATGAAGTACTTTTATACCAGTCTTTTCCTGCAAGTTTTTCCATCTGTGCAAGCAGTTCCTGATATTTTTTCAAAGTATCTGTATCGATCTTTGACTGCTGATAAGAATTCAGATTATCATAATATGTCTTTAAATTCTTGACATCATCCTTGTCACTTAATGTAAGCTGTGCTGCGGATGGCAATTTAGCAACCGCTGCTGCAAACGTCTTAGCAAGTGTCTCTGCCTCCATGTATTCGGTATCTGCAACCTGATATACATCAGAAAGTGAATATAACACCCCATTTACACAGATCTTCTGCTCACCGTTTTCTTTCTGTACATAATCAACAAATCCCTCTGTTGCTGTTGTTTCTCCAGTCGAAGATGTTGTCTTGATAATAACATATTTTCCAACAAGTGCATTTGCATTGCTGCTCTCGATTGTACTCTGCATACCAAGTGTTGCTTCCATCTGTGAAAATGTAGCAAGCTGTGCAACATACTCCGTATTGCTGGTAGGCTCTAACGGATCCTGATACTGCATCTCTGCACATAACAGCTGTAAGAACTGGTCATAGCCAAGGTCATTGCTGGTATCCGATTTGCTTGTAGTACTGGTATCCTTTGGTATTTTTCCGTCTACAACGGGCTGAATTAATGCCATTTTTTTCTCCTTTCTTTTGTTTTAAGCAGTATAATCTACGGAATTACCGTGATCTGCCATAATCTGCGCCACAAGGGCTTCTTCCTCACTCATGACTCCGGAGAGTTCATCTAACTCATCTAAGTTGATTCTTCTAGTCTTTGGCGAAGCTTTTTCCTGCTCCTCTGCCTGTCTCTCTTCCTGTTTTGCATTCTGCTCTAAGTTTTTTTCAAACTCATGGCTTCCAACCGTAACTTCTACGGCATCCACCTTCACACCTGCCTGGTTCATACTCTGTTTGAGTTCTGCCATCTGCGCTTCTAACGCTTCTTTTACCAGTTCGTTCTGTGTCATAATATGAGCAGATACATTTCCTTCCTTGGTCGTTACTTCGATATAAATCTTGCCAAGGTGTTCCGGGTTCAACTGCATCTCCATCGTCGTCTGTGCTTCACGGACAGTGATTTTTGTAAATTCTGTTACCTGACGGATCAGATCTAAAGTGTCAAGCTGTCTTGAAAATTCCGGCACATTTTCCGGTGTTTTTACTGTTGCCGGATCTGCCACATGTTCCTGATTCACAAATGCTGTCTGACCCGATGCATTCCCAGATTCATTTTTACTGCCTGTCTGCTGTCCCTTATCTGACTCTGTCTTTACATCCGGTTCTTCTGTTTTCTCCGGCATCAGACCATCATTCACGTCATCGGTATCCTTCACATTATCTGCGACTTCTTTCTGCAGAACAATGTTGTCCTCCGGCTTCTGTGTTTCCACTTCATCTGCATTTAAAACTGTCTGTACTGTTTTATCATCTTTTGCATCTGAAATCATCTGCTCCGGCACAGCATCTGCTGCCGTCTGTACTGCGTTGTCATTTTCCGGCACCTGAATATCCGCCGATAACTGCTCTGCATTCACATTTGTGTCTGTTGCAGCAGCCATCTCAGTAAACATCTGCGGTGTCATTCCAAGTTCATCTAACAGGTTCTGTGACAACTCTCCAATTTCATTTACAATTTCCATAAATGAACTGTTGCACAGCAGTTCTCCAACATTTTCACATCCTGTGAGTTCAGCTGTAAGCTGCGCAAGCTGATTCGGCTGTATCAGATCTGCAACAGTAAGTCCTAACTTCTGCATGGCATCTGCGATTTCTTCATCTGTCACACCAAGTTTATCTTTCAAAACCTGTCTCACATCCTCATCAAATGCAGCTAACTTTTCATCCGCATTTTCTGATTGAATGTCCGTTTTGCCTGCTGAATTATCTTTTATACTGCCCGCAGCATTCTGATAACGTTCATAATCATCTGCCACACTACTGTTTCCGGTTACAGCTGCCACATCCTGTCTGCTGTTCTGTCCACCATAATTGTAACCGCCTCCAACCTGGGTTGTCATCTGGCTCATCACTTCTGCAAACTGAACTTTCAGATCGCCTTCTTTTGTTCCGGTCAGTGTCTGGCCGCCCTGTCCTATGGACATAATTCCAGCCACTTCTGAAACGCGCGTGCTTCCCATGTTTCTTCCTCCTTTCCCTTTCGCTGCATGTACTGCCGCTTAATGATCTATTCTGAAGGTTTCATGATCTCTGTTACCTTTGCAGCGGTATCAGAAGTCATTTTACCAAGAATAGCAGCTCTTGAATCTGCATCCATACCATCTAAAATCTGTGCAACCAGTTTCAGGTTGTCTGTCATGGTATCAAAAATTGCTGCTGCCTCTTTTGGCTTCATGGATGAATATGTTTTGATGTAATCATCAAGCTGCTCATCCTCTGCCGTCTGTGCCACTACCTGCTTATACAGTACTTCTGCATTTGCAGGATCGATGCTTTCGTAATATTTCTTATATTCCTCAATATCCGGGGCTACATCAGAAAAGACAACATCCTCATAGAAGCTCTGCTTTTCCTTTTCAAATTCTGCCTCGTTTTCCTTATATTGCTGTAATTCCTGTGATTGAGCTTCTAACTGGCTGATATAATCCGCATTTGCAGACGATGCATTCTGTGCATCTGCCAGTTCTTTTTCAAGTTCTTTAATGCGCTCAACCGCATCTGCCATCGTATCATACGCATAAGCACTGTCCTCTGTTGAAACCTGCTCCACCGCATCATCCGGTAAAATCTTATTTACATAAGGGACATCTTTCAGGATCGGTGCAAGCACGCCTGATCCAAATCCTCCAACATCCCATTTAATCAGAAGGGCAATAATTGCAAACCATACAACTATGATCAGAAGGGAAACAAAAAATACCGCAACTTTGCTGCCGCCGCTTTCTTCTTCAAGTTCATCGCTCTCTGCTGCATGCTGTGCTTTCTTCTGCTTTGCCTCTTCTTTTTTTCTTTGTTTTTCTTCAGCTTTTTTATCTACAACTTCTTCTTTTTCTTCTGCCATATTTTCCTCCTGTCCGCTCAAACTGCCTAACTACGCTGTCCATTATCGTGATAGGTATAACTGACAAGCTCATCTATTTCTTTTGACTCTTCATGTAAAAGTTCCTGTTTAAACTCCTCAAAAGCTTTTTCTTTCAGTTTTTCATGTGTCTTGCGTTCAACCATTGCTTCATTCAACTGTTTTCTCGCCAATTCAACATCACGTTCTGCAGCATGTACATTCATCATCTGGCTGCGCTGTTTGCTTTTTAAGACGTCAATCGCCTTCCTGCATTCACGAATTTCCAAAACATTAATACTGCCACTCACCAATTCTCTTGCTTTTGATTCATAACCGGCTCTCCGGATCAGGATATCCTGAAGTTTCTGCTGTTCTGCCGCAAGTTTTGCATTCGCCATACCATAGGCTGTCTTTGCCTGATTTTCCATTTTTTCTTTGATATCAAGAATGTTCTGCATTCTGTATCTGAACTTTGCCATACCAGAAACCTTTCTTAGTTTTCAAACAGTTTTCGCAGCAGGTCAATCTCTTCGTTGAATTCAAATTTTTCATCGGTCTTTTGCATCAGGAACTCATTTACCGCTTGAATTTTTTGAATTGCATAATCAATTTCACGATTGGTTCCATTTTTATATGCCCCGATATTAATCAGGTCTTCTGCCTCATTATAAGTAGCCATAACATTTCTTAATTTTCCGGCAAGCTCTTTATGCTCACTTGTAGCAATCGAACTCATAACACGGGAAATACTCTGTAATACATCAATTGCAGGATAATGATTCTTTTGTCCTAATTTTCTGGATAACATAATATGTCCATCCAGAATACTTCTCGCCGTATCTGTGATTGGTTCATTCATATCATCACCATCTACAAGCACGGTGTAAAGTCCGGTAATAGATCCCTTATCCGAAGTTCCTGCACGTTCCAGAAGTTTAGGCATTTCTGAATACACACTTGGTGGATATCCTCTTGTTACCGGTGGCTCTCCGGATGCCAACCCAATCTCCCGCTGTGCCATAGAAAATCGTGTCAGTGAATCCATCATCAGCAACACATCTTTCCCCTGATCTCTAAAGTATTCAGCAATAGCTGTTGCTGTTTTTGCAGCTTTATTTCTTATCAATGCAGGTTTATCGGATGTCGCAACAATAACCACGGAGCGTTTCATGCCTTCTTCACCAAGATCGCGTTCCACAAACTCTCTTACTTCTCTTCCACGCTCGCCAATCAATGCAATCACGTTGATATCCGCTTTTGTATTTCTCGCAAACATACCAAGTAATGTACTTTTTCCAACACCGGATCCGGCGAAAATACCGATTCTCTGTCCTTTTCCTACTGTAATCAGACCGTCTACTGCTTTCACACCCAAAGGTAGTACTTCATCAATAATTTTTCTTGCCATCGGATCTGGTGGCAATGCTTCAACCGGATAATCATACGGAAGTAATAATTCTTCCACATCGGTTGGCCGTCCTATTCCATCTAATGTATGACCTAACAGTTCTTCTCCAACTTTCACAGTCAGAGGATGTCCTGTATTTTCTACAATACATCCAACACCAATTCCTTCTACGCTTTCAAACGGCATCAGGAGTAAATGTTTATCACGGAACCCAACCACTTCAGCCATCGTTGAAATATTTTGTTCCCGATCGATAATGATACGGCACAGATCATTCAGTTTTGCATTTGGTCCTACAGATTCAATTGTAAGACCGACAATCTTTGTCACCTTGCCTAAACGGTTAAAATACGTCTTATCGGCAAGCTGAAGATATTTATCAAATGTACCCATTCTGCCGCCTCACCTCTATGAGCATAATGCTTTGATATCCTTCATCAGATTATCAAGCTGTACGTCTACACCACAGTCAAATATTCCTGCGTCAGTCTCTATGGTGCACGCATTTTCATTCAGTGTATAATCAGGAACAATTTCAAGTTCTATGTCATGTCCGACATAATCTAATATTTCATCTTTATGCTTTTCTAAAAATGACACATTGTCTCCTGCAACCTTAATCCGGAAATGCTTTTCATCTTCGATATTTGCGATAGCATTATTGATCAGATGAAGCAGGATCTCTTTCTTATCATCAAACTGGATATGAAAAACCTTATTAAAAACATTTAATATCACATCTACCAGTTCTTTTTCCATGTTTTTTTGTTTTTCCTGATAAGAATTCTGCAACTGTATTTTTTTCTGCTGTTGTTCCTGTTCTAACTGCTGTTTTTTCTGGTTATACTCCTGTTCTAATGTATTCTGTCCTTCCAGATAACCCTGTTTTTTTGCTTCATCACGGATAGCTTCCGCTTCCTGTCTTGCATCATCAATCAGCACATCTGCCTGTGCTCTTGCCTGCGAAAGTATCTGCTCCGCTTTTTCATTCACAGCAGTCATATCCTGTTCCGGTTCTTCTACAGGGATTACATTCTCTGTTTTGTCAGTAATAATCCCCTCCGCAAATCCATCCGGTCCTACAGGCCGGTCTTGTTTTACCATCTGTTGTTTCAGAAACTCCTGTATATGATCATTTGAATCGATCACCCTTGTATTCTGACTCTCTGTATGCACGAACCACGGTTTGTAAAGATTAGACAACGATCTCGTCACCTCCGCCTCTGGAGATTACAATCTCTCCAGAATCCTCTAATTTACGAATGACACTGACAACTTTCTGCTGAGCCTCCTCAACATCTTTCATACGGACAGGTCCCATAAACTCCATATCCTCTTTGATCATCGCAGCCAGTCGTTTTGAAAGATTCTTAAAGATAACGTTCTGTACTTCTTCGTTTGCAGCCTTTAAGGCAACTCCAAGGTCAGCATTATCGACATCACGAAGCACTCTCTGGATTGCACGGTCATCAAGCAGCAAAATATCCTCGAATACAAACATCTTCTTGCGGATCTCGTCTGCCAGTTCCGGTTCTTCGATCTCCAAAGACTCCATAATATGTTTTTCTGTCGTACGGTCTACCGTATTTAAAATGTTTACGATGGCATCCACACCGCCAACAATGGTGTAATCCTGGTTGACAAGGGAAGAAAGTTTCTTTTCTAACACACGCTCTACCTCTTTGATCACATCCGGAGATGTACGATCCATCATTGCAATACGTTTTGCAACATCTGCCTGTTTTTCCGGCGGAAGTGCTCCAATCACAAGTGCAGCCTGGGCTGATGTCAGATACGACAAGATCATTGCGATTGTCTGTGGATGTTCATCCTGAATAAAGTTCAATAACTGGCTTGGATCTGTTTTTCGAACAAATTCAAATGGACGTACCTGCAGGGACGCTGTAAGTTTTGTGATAACTTCCTTTGCCCTGTCCTCACCAAGAGCCTTATCCAGCAGCTCTTTTGCATATCCAATACCGCCTTCTGCAATATACTGCTGTGCCAAACAGATCTGATAAAATTCATTTAAAACATCTTCCTTAACCTGTGGTGAAACACTTCTGGTGTTCGCGATCTCAAGTGTCAGTTCTTCAATTTCATCTTCTTTTAAATGCTTAAAGATATCTGCAGACCGCTCCGGTCCCAAAGCAATCAAAAGGATTGCTGCCTTTTGTATTCCAGTATAATCTTGTGTGTTCGTTGCCATACCTTATTCCCACTCCTCGTTCAGCCAGTTGCGCAATAATGATGCTGCCGCTTCTGGATTGTCTTCCACAAATTTTTCAATCAGGATACGTGTCTCAGACTTCTCATTATATCCAATATCCTGCATTTCTTCCTGGCTTTCTTTTGTTGACTCAAGCAGGCTTTCAACAGAAAGCTCCGGTTCGATCTCTGCCACTTTCTCTTTTCTGGTACTGCGGAACACCACATAGCCTAAAAGAAGAAGGATCAGTACTACAAGTACGATCTGCAAATAATCAGAAGCACTTCTTCCACCGGAAGAATACTGGAAAACCGGTTCCTCCTGTGCAATGATGGTAATCTTATCTGTCGGGATTCCTGTTGCATTCGAAATCATCGTGATATATTCCGGATCGACAGTAATCGCTGTCGGGTCACTGTTTGCCGCAACATATTCGTCGAACGTCATGTTGTCAAGTGCTCCGGATGCACGCAGTGTATCTTCATCATAAATGCGGTATTTCGTTGCTACCAGAGAAACGGAAGAGTCTGCATAATTAACAGTTCCGCCATTTGATGACTTTTTCGTTACCTTTTCATTGTTCTGGTAGTTTGTGGTTGTATCTGTAACAGTACTGTGTGTGTAATTGTTATCTTCAATCACATAAGACGTATCATCATTCGAATCTGTTCCAGGTGTTGCAGCTGCACCACCTTCTGATTCTGATTCGTATTCACTCTTACTGCCAACCATACCATTCGTCTGTCCGTCCGGTGCATAATATTCATGCGTTGCTTCTTCTGACGTATCGAAATCCATCACAAGTTCCGGTGCCACTTCCACATGGTCAAACAAAGAAGAACCCACCATAACATCTTTCACTTTACTCTTTACCAGGTTTTCTGCTTTTGATTTTACAGAGAGCTGGCTGTTTGCAGTTCCCACATTGGTATCAGAAGAGTCTCCTGAGAATAAGACATTCGAATTAGAATCTAAAATCTGAATATTATCTGTATTTTTATTTCCAAGCTGTGTTGCTATGTATTTTGCAAGACCTGCTGCCTGATCCTCATCCATATCTCCGTTTAAAGTAAGAATCACTGCTGCATAGGAATCCTGATCTTTTGCAAGAATTGTTCCATCATCATTTGGAATATCGAGTGTTACAGAAGCACTTTCAACATTTGACAGGGTTTCCAACTGTTCAGCAAAATATTTCTGCAGATAAACTTTGTATTTCTTTGTCTTGTCTGCCTCTGTTGAACTGAATCCGCCATCAAAAACATTATCAATGGATGCGCCCTGGCTCGGTATATCATTTTTTCCGAGCAGAATCGAAGCAGCCGCCTCATCTTTTGCATCTACATAAAAGATCAGTCCATCCTGAGACATCTGATAAGAAATGCTCTCGCCATCCAGAAGATCCTTCACTGTACCTGCCTCTGCTGTTGTCTGACACTCGTGCAGTGTAACCATATTGGGTTTACTGACAACCGCTGCCAGTATTGCCAGCGCAACAATGATCACTGCGACAATGCTGATCAATAACGCTTTCTGCTTTGTATTAAACTTTTTCCACCATTCTGTAATCTTATTTAATATATTTTGCACCTGTTCCGGCATGTTATCTGACTCCATTCATTAAATTTGCATATTCATGATTTCTTTATATGCATCCAGCATTTTATCCCTTACCGCTGTTGTATACTGAAGTGCTGTAAGTGCTTTCTTTGCCGCAATCTGCATATCATGCGGATTATCTGCCTTTCCAAGGGCAAATTCTATCTGGGCCGCTTCTGCATCATTCTGTAAATCGCTCGTTTCTGACAATACATTCATCGCCGAATCAAGCACCGACTGAAAGCTGTCATCCGAAGTATTTACAAGTCTGTTCTGTTCCGCCACCTTTTCAATATAATCTGATGTGATCCCTGTTAATGAAGTAATATCCATTTACCGTCATTCCTTTCCTTACTTACTGATATTCAGTGCAGCCTGCACCATACTTTTCGTCGCGTCAAATGCTGTTGTATTTGCTTCATATGCTCTTGTTGCATCAATCAGGTTTGTCATTTCAGTTACCGTATTCACATTCGGGTATGTAACATATCCATTTTCGTCTGCATCCGGATGAGACGGATCATAAACCATACGCATCTCTGTCTCATCATCCTCTTTTACAGATGTCACCTTCACGCCATTTCCAACCGCTCTCGCTCTTGCAGTCTCATAATACTGTGAAAAAGGTGTTTCTGTCTTTTCTGCAAATGTAACGATCTTTCTCCGATATGGTGTACCGTCTTCCGTCCTCGTTGTATTTATATTTGCAATATTCTGTGCGATCGTGTCCATACGAAAGCGTTCTGCTGTCATTCCACTTGCGCTGATATCAAATGCCTGAAATAATCCCATATACTTTCCATCCTTTGTTCCATTTTCAATCTTTTATCCGTGGCAGTCAAATGTTCGTAAAAGTATGTATTCTATTACTTTAGAACCGTCTGCATTCTCGAAAAATTATTTGTTATCGCCGTTGTCAAAAGCTGATATCTCAGTGATTCAGAAGCCAGCTCCGCATTTTCTGTGTTTTCATCCACATTATTGCGGTCAAGTCGATAAGAATAATTTGCCGCATCTGTATAAGATGTCGTTGTAAGTTTCCCCAGATCCTGATTCAGCTCCCTCACCTTTTTATCAAGGCTGCTGTATTTTGTCTTGCCAAGTGCTTTCTGCAATACGGACTCAAAGTCAACATCCTGTCTCTTGTATCCAGGTGTGTCTATATTTGCAATATTATTGGTTATCACATTCTCACGCATCCAGCTTGCATCAGCCGCTTTATCAAGTATATTTGTATAGTCAAATACATTTGTCGTAAACATACTGTTGCTCCTTTCATGCACTATTTTCTATATTATTCTATTTTATTATAAAATATCTCAAAAAAAACACAAGAGTTTTTTATTTTTTTTCGTAGTTTTTTCCCGTATTTTGTATTATTTTATGATTTGGTGTACTACAATTTGTCCTTATCTTTCATATTTCTCTCTTTTTCGACATTTTCTGCGTTTTTGCGCACATCTTCTTCAGATGAAACACCAGCGTTTCCGCAAAAACATCCCCGAAAATGAAAATTTCTCAAGAAGATTTTTATCTTATCATTCGATTTTTCAAATTTAGGGATATGAAACAGCAGGTTTCATACAACGAATGGCATTCATCTGTATTCTTTCCACTTTCAGGTGTACGACTCAAAAAGGAATCCGCTATGTTTAACAAATAACATAACAAATTCCTTTTTGTTTTAACTATTCTTATGATTCTCTTTCTTTATTTTGTCCAGTTCATCAAACACAACATCATTTAATACTTTGATGTATGTTCCTTTCATTCCCGAAGATCTTGATTCGATCACACCTGCACTTTCAAATTTCCGTAGTGCATTTACGATTACAGATCTTGTAATCCCAACACGGTCTGCAATCTTGCTCGCAACAAGGATCCCTTCCTTGCCATCCATCTCATCAAAAATATGTGTGATTGCCTCTAATTCTGAAAAAGACAATGTACTGATCGCAGATTTTACAATCTGTACTTTTCTTGTCTCTTCTGCATTTTCTTCATTTACAGAACGCATCATTTCAAGTCCGACCACCGTTGTTCCATATTCACTCAGTATAATGTCATCTATATCATACTGACGGTTCTCGCGATATACAAATAATGTTCCCAGTCGTTCTCCCGCAATATCAATCGGTGTGATGATTGCTGTATATTTTTTTACATCATCCACAAATCCAAGTGTTTCAAGATTCACATTTTCTTTTGTGGACAGGATTCCAAGCAAACGTTCATTTAAAAGCGGGTCGATAAAACCTCCTACCTCGTCCACAATCAATTCATTGATCTCTTCCACACCCTGAAGTACTCCTGTTCCAAGTACTTTTCCTTTTTTACTGATGACCAGGATATTTGATTCCAGTATTTCTTTTAATACATCACATATATCATTAAATACCACTTTGGAAGAATTATTATTGTGAAGCAATTTATTGATTTTTCTTGTTTTATCTAACAACTGAACACTCATAATACGTGCCTCCTGACTACATATATGTCTTTCATGATATCTTATATTTTATCACGTTAATTCTGAAAATTCAATATTCTAATATATTTTCCATAAAATTATTTCATTATTCGGAATCTTTTTCAACATTTTTACGATCTGTCACATAACCGCATTGTTCATCTGCACATACAATTTTGTTTCCTTTAATCACCATATAACCGCCACATTTTGGACATTTCTCTGCAACAGGCCTTGACCAGCTCATAAAATCGCATTCTGGATTATCCTCACACCCGAAATATTTTCTGCCTTTTTTCGTTTTGCGGAGTACAACCTCCTTGCCGCATTTCGGACATGTAACCCCGATTTTTTCAAGATAAGGTTTTGTATTCCGGCATTCCGGAAATCCCGGGCACGCAAGGAATTTACCATGCGGCCCATATTTTACTACCATGTTCCTGCCACAGACATCACAGATAACATCTGTCACTTCATCTTCTATTTTTACTTTTTCCAGATCTTTCTGTGCCGCTTTTACCGCCTCATCAAGATCCGGGTAGAAATTACGCACCACTGTTTTCCAGTTTACATTGCCTTCCTCAACTCCATCCAGCAGCGATTCCATATTTGCAGTAAAATGTTCATCTACAATACTTGGAAATGATTCTTTCATAATCTGATTTACCACTTCTCCAAGTTCTGTCACATATAAATTTTTCGCTTCCTTGACAATATAACGTCTGCCGAGCAATGTTGTGATGGTAGGAGAATAGGTACTAGGACGTCCAATTCCCAGTTCCTCCAATGTTTTTACCAGAGATGCCTCTGTATAATGTGCCGGCGGCTGTGTAAAATGCTGTTTTTCATCAAACTCTTTTAAATTAAGCACTGTATTCTCATCAATAGAACCTACCAGAACATTATTCTCTGCTTTTTCATCGTCATCACTTGTATACACCGACATAAATCCGTCAAATGCGATTTTCGATGCAGACACTGTAAACCGGTATTCTCCTGCTCCGATCTTTACGTTCGTTGTCTCGTAAACCGCCTGCGCCATTCTGCTTGCCGTAAAACGTTTCCAGATCAACTGGTAAAGGCGGAACTGATCACGCGACAATGACTCTTTTACCATGACCGGAGTACGGTTAATATCAGATGGGCGGATTGCCTCATGTGCATCCTGTATTTTGGCACCGTTCTTTTTCGTCGTTTTTTCGCCTGCGATATAGTTTTCACCATAATTTCCGGCAATATATTCCCGCGCCTGTGCATCTGCCTCTTCCGAAATACGAACAGAATCCGTTCTTAAGTAAGTGATAAGACCAACTGTTCCCTGTCCTTTGACATCAACACCTTCGTATAACTGCTGTGCAATCCGCATAGTCTTTGAAATCGGGAAATTAAGTGCCTTAGATGCTTCCTGCTGCAGCGTACTGGTTGTAAATGGCAATGGGGCCTTTTTCACACGTTCTCCTTTTTTTACTTCTAAAACATGAAACTCCTCTTTCTGCATCTCTGCCATGATGCGGTCTGCCTGCTCTTTACTGGAAATCGTAAGTTTTCCGTTCTCATCTCCATAAAATTTTGCGAGCAGTGTCTTTCTCTCTCCTTTTACAGATAATTCTGCATCCAGTGTCCAGTATTCTTCCGGGATAAATGCGTTAATTTCATCCTCACGGTCACAGATAATGCGAAGTGCAACAGACTGGACACGCCCGGCGCTAAGTCCTCTTTTTACTTTTGCCCACAGTAACGGACTGATCTCATATCCTACCAGACGATCCAGGATTCTTCTGGTCTGCTGTGCATCCACAAGATTCATATCAATCTTACGGGGTTCTTTTAAGGATGCTTTCACTGCATTCTGTGTAATCTCATTAAAAGTGATTCTCTGTGCATTTTTATCGTCTAATTTCAGTGCCTGGCTCAGATGCCATGAAATCGCCTCTCCCTCGCGGTCGGGGTCAGTTGCAAGATAAACTTTATCTGCTTTTTTTGCTTCCTTGCGCAGCTTTGCTAAAACATCTCCCTTTCCGCGAATCGTAATATATTTTGGTTCAAAATCATTCTCTATATCAATTCCCATCTGGCTTTTCGGCAGATCTCTCACATGTCCGTTTGATGCTACTACCTCATAATTTTTTCCCAGAAATTTTTTTATTGTCTTTACCTTTGCGGGCGACTCCACAATAACAAGATACTTTGCCATGCATCCATCTCCTTTTATTTCTGACAATAGACCAGTCCGCCATGCGCACAATCCCTATTGCGTCTGACAACAATCCGGTTCTTCTTATACGGATTGTCATATCTAACAATTTCTTTTAGATTTTTCTGATATAATAATTTTTAACCGTCTCGGTAATAAAACCTTTTTGCAGAAGTCTGGCAAGAATGTCCATCATTTCCGGCACTGATATACCAGTCTTCTTTAAAAGCTCCCCGACGTTTTTCGGTCGTAAACTTAGACAACTATACACCAGTCGCTCATCTTTTTCAAGTAATAAATTTTTCAAATTATCTTCTCCGGTATTTATCTCCCCCTGTAATTCGAGTTCTTTTAAAAATTCATCTACGTCAGAAATGATCCCGGCACCCTGTCTTATCAGATTGTTACACCCCTCACTCAAAGCATCATACATACGCCCCGGCACCGCATAAATATCCTTTCCCTGTTCTAACGCATAATCCGCTGTAATAAGCGATCCGCTTTTTATTTTTGCCTCAACGATCACTACCACATCAGCAAGACCTGCAATGATCCTGTTTCTTGCCGGGAAAAGTGGCGCAGACGGATTTGTACCCGGTGGATATTCTGAAATGATCGCACCGTTTTTTTCAAGTATCTCCTGATATATTCTGCTGTTTGACTTCGGATAACAGATATCTACCCCGCAGCCTAACACTGCGCATGTATATCCGTTTTTACGCAGTGCACCTGTATGTCCACTGCCATCAACCCCTGATGCCATGCCGCTTACAACCCACGCGCCAGATGCAGCAAGCCTTCCTGCGATCTTCTCTGCCACTGAGCTGCCATAAGCGGAACAGCGGCGTGCCCCCACGATCGCCACTGTCTTATTATTCCACTCCTGTGGCATAGTTCCTTTTACATACAGACTGTACGGTGCATCCGGAATCGCGGCAAGACGTTGCGGAAATAGCTGTTCTTCTCTGGACAAAAAGAAAATTCCTCTTTCCGCCATGCTTTCGTACTCTGTATCATAATCTCTTTTTTTACTCTCCATAATCCCTGCAGCATGCTTTTCTTCCACCCCTGGTATCAGAAGAAGCTGTTTTTCTGTCAGTCCATAAATTTCCCGCGCACTTCCCGCTGCACCGATCAGTCTGTTTCTGGTGCGTATTCCAATTCCCGGTATATTAGAAAGCCAGTATGCATAATTGATCAATCCATCCCCTCCCAGAATTTTTTATCAATATTTCTGTAGCAAAGCGCCTCGTTTAAATGGCTCATTTTTATCTGTTCGCTTTCATCCATATCCGCCAGTGTACGCGCCACACGCAGTATCTTATGATAGGTGCGGGCAGTCAGATTTAATTTGTCATACATTTGTTCCATGTAAATTTCCTGTTTTTTGTCAAGTTTACAATATTCAAAAATCTGCGAAGACGGGATATGACTGTTAAAGCAAAAATTTTCTCCCCGATACCGCATTTTTTGTATTTCCTGCGTGCGCACAACACGTGCTCGGATTTCTTCGGATTTTTCACTTTTTCCGGTATTGTAAAGATCCCGAAATCTGACCTGTGGAACTTCCACACAAATGTCGATCCGATCCAAAAGCGGTCTGCTGACCTTCCGCAGATACCGGTCAATCGCAGCCGATGTACAGGTACATCTTTGCATGTCCGGATAATACCCGCATTTGCAGGGATTCATTGCTGCCACAAGCATAAAATCAGCCGGATATTCATAACTTGCATTCAGCCTTGCTATACAGATTTTTTTCTCCTCCATCGGCTGTCTTAATATCTCTAAAGTTTCCCGCTGAAATTCTGTCAGTTCGTCTAAAAACAGGATTCCTTTATGCGCCAGTGAAATTTCTCCCGGTTTTGGCACCGCACCACCTCCTGCAAGCCCCTGCGGTGTGATCGTGTGATGCGGCGCGCGAAAAGGTCTTTCCTGCATCAGTCCCCTTTTGTGCTCTAAAAGTCCGCAAACACTGTATATCTTAGAAAGTTCCATGCGTTCTTTTGTATTTAACGAAGGTAAAATTCCAGGGATCCGCTCTGCGATCATTGTTTTTCCTGCTCCCGGAGGACCGACAAAAAGCAGGTTATGCATTCCCGAAACAGCCGTTTCGCAGGCACGTTTTACAAGCTCCTGACCGCTCACATCCGCAAAGTCCAATATCCTCCCTGTCTGCATTTCTTCTATATTATATGGAGTATCAAAATATTCTCCATTTCCGTTTAAGATATTCACAGCATCCGCAAGATTTTTTACGGCAAATACCTGCATGTCCGATACCAATGCCGCCTCTCCTGCATTTTTCCATGGAACCATACATTTTTTCATTCCTCTTTCTTTTGCCTCCGCCACCATTGGCAAAATTCCATTTACCGGTTGTACTTTTCCATTCAGTCCAACCTCTCCCGCTACAAAATATTCCCTGACCATTTCCTGTCTGATATACCCGAATGCGGTAAGGACTGCCACCGCAACCGGAAGGTCAAACCCGGAACCGGATTTTCTGATATTCGCAGGCGTAAAATTGATCGTAATATGCTTTGGAGGCAGGGCAAAGCCACAGTTTTTCAATGCTGTACGCACTCTCTCTTTGGCTTCCTGCACTTCCGAAGCAAGAAATCCTACCATTTCAAACACAGGCAGACCATCACTCACATCTGCTTCCACAGAAATCGGTACACTCTGGATCCCGTGTATGATTGCCGTTGATACAATACTATACAACGTACTCCTCCTTTTTATTCATTTTTCCTCTGATTTATCTGATGATCACAGCAGAAATGCTGCAACTGATCTGCACCAGCATATGCCAGCCGGTGCATCTGACAACTGAGCAGTCTGTGCTCAGTTTCCTAGACTTTATACAAATCCGAACATAAGGCGGCGACATCCGCCGTCGCCTAAGTATAACACATTCATAGTAGCAAGTACAACCTTATTCGCAAAAACTTTTTTTTAATTTATCCAGCGCCTTTTTTTCAATACGCGAAACGTAAGAACGCGAAATTCCAACCGCGGAAGCAATTTCCCTCTGCGTCATCGCCTTATTTCCAAATAATCCGTACCGGTGTACAACAATATACAGTTCCCGTTCCTGCAGCACTTTCGGAACCAGTCCAAGCAGCTTTTCAATCTGTCTTGTACGTTCCATCATCTCCACAACATCCGGCTCCTCACTCTCTACAATATCAAGCAGATGGATCTGGTTTCCCTCTTTATCCATACCGATCGGTTCATATAATGATACTTCACGCGACACTTTCTTTTTTGCACGAAAATACATCAGAAGTTCATTATCGATACACCTGGCTGCATAAGTTGCCAGCCTGCTCCCGTAATCTTCCTTGTAGGTTGCGATCGCTTTCATCAGTCCTATCGTTCCGATCGAGATCAGATCCTCCATATCTTCTTCTGAGTTCTGATATTTTTTCGCAACATGTGCAACCAGCCGCATATTGTGAAGTGTCAGTTCGTTTCTTGCTTCAAGGCTACCTTTTTTTAATTTTTTCAGGCATTCGTTTTCCTGCTCTGGCGTAAGTGGGGATAAGAATGTTTTCAAAACGCACCTTAAAAGCTTTATTAATACATTCTATGTTTTGACCAGGGTGTGCGTGCTTTTCCCCATTTATTTTTCCTAAGTTTTATTATATAATGTCCGTATGATTCGACAATTCACATACCGGATAGAACCGGAATATGACTCCTTTACTATTCGGGAATACCTTTCATTAAAAGGCTATCCCAATGCAGTATTTGTACAACTGAAAAAAACACCCGAAAGTGTTCTGTTAAACGGCATATGGGCTTATATGCGCACAAAGTTATCCGCCGGAGATGAACTTTTTATCCGCTTGGAAGAAAGCACTTCCTCCGCGCACATTTTACCGGTCTCCATGCCGCTTTCGATCTGTTATGAGGACGAGGATATCCTCGCCGTAAACAAGCCGGCTCAAATGCCCGTTCACCCTTCTCTGAATCATTACGATCATACGCTTGCAAATGCCGTATGCGGCTATTACAATGACCAGGAGATTCCATATACTTTCCGCTGCGTCAACCGCCTTGACCGTGACACGACCGGACTCACTCTGATCGCAAAGCACATGTTAAGTTCCGCTATTTTAAGTACCGCGGCAGCCAGACGTGAAATATCGAGAGAATACATTGCCATTGCCTCCGGAAAAACACCCGAATCCGGAACGATTGATGCTCCGATCGGACGTGTTGCCGGATCGACAATCGAACGGCAGATTGACTTTGAAAACGGAGAACGCGCCATCACGCATTACAGACGTCTTGCTTATCATGACGGATTGTCCCTGTTATCGCTGCATTTAGAGACCGGACGTACCCATCAGATCCGTGTTCACTTAAAATCAATTGGGCATCCGCTGATCGGGGATTTTCTTTACAATCCGACGGACACAACAATAAAGCGGCAGGCACTTCACTCCTACCGCTTAACGTTTTCGCATCCCATCACAGGAGAATCTTTTGTTCTCACTGCTCCTCTTCCAGATGATATGCACTGCCTTTTTCCAGATTTTTCCTGAGATTTATGAGGTATTCTTTTTCATAGGGAACTTTTCCCTTTAATACCTCATATTTGAGGAAATGATTCACTTCATCTTCCCCTTTTACCGCCAGCATCACCAGTAATAATTCCAGCATGGCTTTTGTGTCTTCATTTAAAATATAATATTTTCTGCCCTTCAGATAATACTGGAGCGGACTGTCCAGTTTGAATTTATCACGCTGATAATTCTTTGATGCAGAAACGCGGTCCACATACATCTCCGCTACATACTTAATCGGCATCTTCATGCCACAGATCCCGCGATGTGTTTTTTGTCCATCTCTTCCATCACCGACTCCATAATCAATCCAGTACTCCATATGATGTTTATTTCGTCCTTTATGGTGAAGCCATGCCGCAGAATACCCTTTATCTTCACGTTCTGCGTTATTCGGACTCATTGTCCCCTGATAATATTTGCATCCCACCAGAAATTCTGTCGGTGTATACTTTGACATGTCATGCAGTAATCCCTGCTTATAAAGTCCGATCTTAAAACAGCCTGCCCGGACCAGATTTTTGTGATGCAGGATCGTGCATAAATGTTTCCATGCCTTTATCATGTTCTTTTACCCTCTTTACTACTTTTATATTCCAATTACAATATTGATCGACTGACCCTCGATTGCTAAAAGATGCTGATCCTCGAGGATTTCTTTTTCCGGCAGGAACGAATTTTCCGCTGCCGTAGTCATCAAAAGATACCATTTCTTGTTCTGCGGGAGTTTCGGCAGCGCAAGATGCGACAGACCGCTATGAAAATTATAGCCGATATAGATATAATCATCCGGTGTCTGATCTGTCTTCTTTTCATATTCGCCGCAATACAGAATCCCCGCCGCCTGTCTGTCAGCCGGTATCGAAGAGATCCATGCGCTCTCCCCATGATAGGAAAGATCCGGGAAACCTTTCCTGCCGTAATCATTTAATTCCATCGGATGTTCTGATGCGATGATCGGATGCTCCCTGCGGAAATCTGCCAGATTTTTTATAAATTCAGCCAGCCAGGTTTCCTTCTTTTGTTTCTTCCAGTTCAGCCAGCCGGTCTTATTGTCCTGACAGTAGGCATTGTTATTACCCTGCTGTGAGTTTAAGAACTCATCGCCCCCTAAAACCAATGGAACACCCTGTGCCAGAAACTCCATTGCCAACGCATTTCTAACCTGTTTTTTCCGCAGATTATCAATGTATCTTTTTCTGGTATTTCCCTCCACGCCACAGTTACTGCTGTAATTGAAACTGTTTCCATCACAGTTATCTTCCCCGTTCTCCAGATTGTGTTTTTCACAGTAGGAAAACAGATCCCACAATGTAAATCCATTATTATTAGTAATGTAATTGACAAACCCTTCCACGCTGTTTTGCTTTCTCTGCTGGCAGAAAAACTCGTTAAGGTTTCCTTCCATATGGTTCAGCATTTTTCTCGCCGGGTACAGGTATTCATCACTATATACATATAAATGATGATATTTTTTTACATTTTCCAAAAGGATCGGATCAAAATGTGTATAAAACAGCTTTGTCCGGCTGAGCAGAAGGTCCTGTGCCGCCGCCGTAACAGGCAGTGAATCCCCCTGAAGATGAAATCCATCCACATGATACTCACGAACCCAGAACCGAAGTGCATCTAAAATCACATTCTGGTTCATCCCCGGCACAAAATAAAATTCCATCACACATTCCATGCCGTTCTCATGCAGTGTATGTACCAGTTCCCGAAACTCAGACGCTGCATCTGCACTGCTGCTGTAGGATGCCTTCGGTGCAAAATAATTGCCGGGAACATACCCCCAGTAATTAATCTTTTCCACCGGCTGTACACTTTCCGGTTTGATCAGATCTTCTCCGTGACTTTCCCACTTAAGGTAATCCGGCAGTACCGTTTTCTTTGGGATCACCTGTTCCTCAAACTCGTAGGCAGGCATCAGCTCTATGGTCGTAATGCCAAGTTTTTTCAGATATGGGATTTTATCTGTAATCGCTCGGAATGTCCCCCGTTCTTTTCTCGGACAGGATGTATCCTCCATGGAAAATCCCCGCACATGCAGTTTATACATAACCATCTGCTGCCGTTTAATCTCCGGCTGTCTGTCGTTTTCCCAGTCAAATGCCTGCGGATATGCACCGCCACAGATAAAATAATCCTTCTCACTGCGGGTTTTGTCATTCCATTTTTCCCTGCCGATAATACGGGTTGCATAGGTATCCGTAATGATTTTTCCGTTTATCTCATAATTGTATCTTAAATTTTTCCATAACTTACCGGTTACGGCCACAGAACGCACGGATCCCCGGCAATATTCCTCCGGTACTAAAATTTTGCAGACAGGTTCTGCTTTTTTCCCATAAAAAAGAATGCTGCAGTTCTCTTCTTTTTCCCCTTCGAACGTAAAAATCACTGCATCATCCTTTTTCTGTACTCCTAACTTTTCGTAATTGCCTTCTCTGATCGTGTAATCCATGCTGTCTGCCACCTTTTCTATCGTACCCCAGTATCTTTTTCTAATAAAAATAGTATACCTTTTTTTTCATATTTTGTATAGAAAAATATGTTCAATCACATCCGATTATGTTATGATGTCATTGTCTTTATTAGGACCACTATAAAAAAGAGAGGTATCGGCATGAGCGATTTCAACCAGAACAATGACGATGAAGATATCGTTGTAACCCTTGATCTTGACGACGGAAGTCAGGTAGAATGTGAGATTCTTACCATTTTTACTGTTGGCGAACGCGATTACATTGCACTTCTCCCACTCGATGAAAATGGCGAGGAAAACGAGGAAGGCGAAGTATTTATTTATCGTTATTCTGAAGACAGCGAAGGCAATCCTTCCCTTGATAACATTGAGGACGATGAAGAATACGAAGCTGTATCCGACCGTTTTGACGAACTTTTAGACGAGGCAGCCTTCGAGGAGATGGATGATTAATCCTTCTTCTTTTCCGGTGGCTGCGCTTCTTTGATAAAACGGGAAATTTCTGCATCTTTATGGTTCAGTTGTCTGACTGAAAAAAGATGCAGATTTTTTTTTGCTCTCGTCATTCCTACATAAAACATCCTTCGCTCTTCTTCCACTTCCGGTTCCAGCACTGCTTTTTTGTATGGCATGACGCCCTCATTGACGTCAATGATATAGACATTTTCATATTCCAGACCTTTTGCACTATGTAATGTTGCTAACGCAACACTGTTCGGGTTCTGATTCTGCACGCGGTAAAATTCCTGCAGCTCTTTTGTGTAATTTTCAATGTGGTCAAACCACGCATCATAAGTCTTATATTCCCTCGCTGCATCCAGGAGCTCATCCAAAACATCAAACAGATCATCCGCTTTAATACGTCTGTAATCCGCATATTCTGTACAAAACTCATCATATCCGATTGCCTTCCGGATGTAATTGATCGCCGCATACGGACTTAATCTCTCTAACATACGGATATCGCCCTCTAATTTTTCGATGCGCTTTGCCACCCACGGCTGTTCCTCATAGTACCACTCCCACACATCAAATGCCACGGTCTCCTCGTCTAGCGATTCCCGGCTGATATAGCGTTTCGGACGGTTCATGATCTGCAGGAAATCCCTGCGTTCCCTGCTTCCCATCGCAATCCTTATGTATGCAAAAATATCTTTTGCGATCCAGTGCTCGTATAAGTTCGGCACGGTATCTCTCGTTCGGAATGGAATATTATACTCCATCAGCTGTTCCATCAGAAGTCTCGGCTGCGTATTGGTACGGAAAAGTACTGCAAATTCTTCATATTTTGCGCCTTTCTCCACCGCCTCCTGAATATCCCAGATAATTCTTGCATTTTCTTTGCGCTGGCTTTCAAACAACTGCCATTCGACCGGGATGTCCCCCTGATCCGCCGCCTCTATTTTTTTCTGAAAGCGTTCCTTATTGTGGCCGATGAGATATCCGGCACTTGTCACAATGTTTTTTACGGAACGGTAATTCACATCTAAAAGAACCGTCTCCGCCTCCGGGTAATCATCTTTAAAGTGTAACATGATCTCCGGCTTCGCGCCCCGGAAACGGTAGATTGACTGGTCATCATCCCCCACGATAAACAGATTTTTCCGCTCACCCGCTAACATTTTTATAATGTCATACTGGATCCGGTTGATGTCCTGAAACTCATCGATCAAAATATAGCGGTATTTATTCTGCCATGCGGCAAGAATATCGGCACGCTGTTCAAAAAGTTCCTTCGTGTATACTAACATGTCATCAAAATCAATCAGTCTGTTTTTGTACAAAAATTCATGATATTGGCGATAAACCTTTCGGAACACGGTCTCCGCACAGTTTTTCGAATAATAGTTGGCGATTTCTATCCCGGAATTTTTGACCAGACTGATCTCCCCTAACAGAGATGTGATAAACTCCGTCTCATCCTCATAGGTCAGATGTTCTTTCGCTATGATCTCACGCATACACTGGTAGCGCTGTTCCTCCCTGGCAATATTGTCTGCGCTGTAATTATATGCATGTTTTAAAATAGCAAAATATACTGCATGAAATGTGCCAAATGTCACCGGACATGACCGGTTCATTTTCCGCTGAAATCTTCGCTTCATCTCCGTTGCCGCAGCTTTTGTAAACGTAATGACAAGGATCTGTGCCGGATCTATCCCACACACTTCGATCAGATATTTTGTACGTTCTGTGATTACAAGGGTTTTTCCGGAACCCGGTCCGGCAAGAACGAGCATCGGTCCGTTTTTGTGATGGATTGCCCGTGTCTGTGATGCGTTAAAGCTCATAGATTACCTCAATTCATAGATTTGAAACGGCAGGGAAATTGAAAATCTCCCTGCCTGATAAAAAACTCTTACTGCTCTAATAATTCAATACCTTTTTTGATGCGGGCAATAGACTCTTCTTTTCCAAGTACCTCCATCAGCTCTGTCGCTCCGCCCGGTGTCATCTGTTTGCCGGAAACAGCCGTACGGATCGGCCACATAACATAACCGTTCTTCACGCCGGTCTCTTCCACATATTTTAACAATGTGGCATATAATGCATCATTGCTGTAATCTTCCTGTGCCTCTAACAGAGGAAGTACATCTTTTAATACTTTTAAGGAAGTTTCCGCATTTGTCTTCATCTTCTTGTGTGTGTACATTGCCACATCATATTCCGGAAGTGCCTCAAAGAAATCAATATGCTCTTTGATATCCGGGAATACTTCGATTCTGGTTTTTACCATTGCTGCAATCTTCTTTAAATCAAGATCCTTTGTGATCACCTCACGGATATATGGCTCTGCTTTTTCATAGAAACTGTCAAAATCCATAGCTTTGATGTATTCGCCATTCATCCATTTTAACTTTGTGTAATCAAAAACTGCCGGTGATTTGCTGATTCTGTGGTAATCAAATTCTTTGATCAGCTCATCTAAGGTAAAAATTTCTCTGTTATCTTCCGGACTCCAGCCAAGCAGTGAGATATAGTTTACAACTGCTTCACTTAAAAATCCCTGCTCTAACAGATCTTCAAAAGAAGAATGTCCGCTTCTCTTAGAAAGTTTCTTGTGGTTTTCATCCGTGATCAGCGGCAGATGGATGTAAACCGGTGATTCCCAGCCAAATGCATCATACAGACGCTGGTATTTCGGCGAAGAGGAAAGATACTCATTTCCACGTACCACATGTGTGATGTTCATGGTATGATCGTCAACCACGTTTGCAAAATTATAGGTCGGATATCCATCGGATTTGATCAGGATCATATCATCAAGTTCTGCATTATCCACCGTGATATCTCCGTATAACTCATCATGGAAGGTCGTTGTTCCCTCGTTCGGGATGTTCTGACGGATGACAAACGGTTTGCCAGCAGCAAGATTTGCCTCCACTTCTTCTTTACTTAAATGCAGACAGTGTTTGTCATACATCATGATCTCTTTACCGTCCACTTCTGTTTTTAAGGACTCTAAACGCTCCTTGTCGCAGAAGCAGTAGTATGCTTCGCCTTTTTCTACTAATTCTTTGGCATATTTCATGTAGATGCCGGTCTTCATACGTTCACTCTGCACATAAGGACCATAACCGCCATCCTTATCCGGTCCCTCATCATGAACCAGACCTGTTTCCTCTAATGTGTGATATATGATATCAACTGCACCTTCCACAAAACGCTCCTGATCCGTATCTTCGATACGAAGCATAAAATCTCCGCCCGCATGTTTGGCAATTAAAAACTCATATAATGCAGAACGCAGATTTCCCACATGCATTCTTCCTGTAGGACTTGGTGCAAATCTTGTTCTTACTTTGCTCATTGTTTGTTTTCCTCCTGTATTCTCATTTTCCGTTTTATAAATCCGGAAAAGATTTTCAAACGCCGTACACGTCATTATATAACAATTTTTTCTGCCTGACAAGCTTACAAATTGAAAACAGAGACAGGATTTTTCTCCTGTCCCTGCGCTGCCCAGCTATTATTTTATTATTAGATACTTTGCCGACATTATATTTTGGTAAATATTGCAGTTTCTTTCTTCAAATCGGTTGCAATCTCAAAATTCTCATCCATACGGTTCGAGATATTTTCCATATCCGTAACCAGCACCTGCGTGCTGTCTGCTGCATTGCTGACTCCCTTTGCGCCCTCCTCGATGGCATGTGCGATCGTATTGATGGACCTTTGTATTTCAACCATTGTATTCTTCAACGAATCTGTCTTTGATTCAAACTCGTTCATGACATTCTCTATGTAGGTCGCCTTATTTTTATATTCACTTCCAGCCGTTACGAATTCTTCAAACTCTGGAAGAATCGACTCGTTCATATATTGTACCAGTCCATTTGCATTGTCTGCTAAATTATGCACTGCCTGAGTCACAACACTGTTGATCTGCTGGATACGGTTTGCAGCTTCCTGACTGGCAGCTGCAAGCTGACTGATCTCTGTTGCAACAACAGCAAAACCGCGTCCTGCATCCCCTGCTCTGGCTGCTTCAATAGATGCATTTAATGCAAGCAGGTTTGTCTGGCTTGCAATATTCAAAATATCATCCGTCAGGCTATTTACCTGATTTACACTGTTACTGTCCTCAATCGCCCTGTTTAATACCTCAAGAATCTCATTGACTTTCGTGCCGGTAGATTCCATATTAGAACGCGCAGCAGATTCCATGGAATCCGCATGACCTTTCATTTCTTTCGTATAATTATTAATCTCAGCTGTACGCTCCGCAATCTGATTTACCTCTCCCGCAACAGATTCTGTATTGGAATTGATCAAAGCAGCATTATCTGACATCTCCTGCATGGTAGCTGAAAGTTCCTCCGTTAATGCAGACAGATCAGACACACTGCTGTTTGATGTCATAACACTTTCACGGACTTCATTGACTACCGTTTCCATACGTTTTGAATTATGAATGATCGTTTTAAAAATATCCTGTAATTTTCCCATGAAAAGGTTGATGCCACTGCCGACTGCTGCCACTTCCTGATTCTCCATAATGGTTACTCGTCTGGTCAGGTCTCCTTCTCTTCTGTCTATATCATCAATAATCTCATTGATCTCATTCTTCGTTTTAGAAAGTGGTACGATTACCATCTTCAGTACAGAAAATACTGCAAACAGCAAAGATGCTGTGCTGACAGCAATCGTAACGAAGCTGACCGTCAACGAATACTTATATACCTTGGTCAATTGCTGCTTTGCTGTATCTGCGTTATTGTTTACCACTTCCTGGATTGCCATGATATTCTGATCTATCTTGTCTGCATACTCTGAAATTGCACCGTTTGCCAAAGCATACGCAGCCTCTTTGTCTCCATTGGCGCTGTATGCCATAAGATTTGCATTTTCATATTTCAAACCTTCATAATTTGACAATATCGCCTCGTAATTTTCGCGGTCTGAATCATCTATAAACTGTTCAAAATCTGACAGATACTCATCAAGCACCGTCTGTTCTGAACGTATGACATCTACAAGAGAGATCATTGAGTCAAGATCTGTTGCTACAATATGTGACAATCCAAGCCGATGAATCTTTTCTGTTTCTATCTGAATTGATCCCAAATCTGCGATACAGACCATATAACCATTCGCAATCTGTGTTGCATTCTCATTAACCTTACGAATATTTTTTACTGCCAGAACACTCGAAATAATAGATATAATTCCAATAACAAACACCGGAATCAATATGATCATTTTCGTGCTGAAACGTCCCTGTTTTTTCATAATGTGATCTGTCTCCTATCCTTTATTTTGCTGCGGATGCTGTTATTCCTTCAACAAGTGTATCCATAATTTCCTGCAGATCCTGACCGGATGGGTTACCAGCTGCCATCGTATCACTAAATGCAGAACATGCATCCCAGTAACTGTTTCCAACGCGCTGCAGTTTACCAAATTCTGATTGTGCAATAACAGCCTGAATTGCCGGCACCTGTTTCACCGCATCCGAAGCCGCTGCATTCGTATTCGAAGGTCCCTGATTTCTCTCTTCAAAACGGATCGTCTGGTTCTCTTCATTTGTAAGCCAGTCTGCAAGTTTTGCTGCCCATTCCGGATATTTGGAATATGCATTCACGCCCATCATTTTATAACCGGTAAAAGAAGACATCTGTACCTGCTGCCCTGCCACCGTGTAAGTTGGAAGTTTTACGGCTCCGTAATTATCGCCCCATGCTTCCCTGACTGAAACTGCATTCCATACGCCACTGATTCCCGCACTAACCGTACCATTCTGTACTCCTGTAATGAAATCTCCATCCGGCTGGCTGATAAATGCCGGATTGGTTGCGATATTTAAAATGGCCTGTGCCACATCAACGCCTTTAATTGCACCATCTGTGGCATTCCAGTTACAGTAGTTTGTCACGCCATCATCATTAATACCAAACTCCAGACCCGTATTACCAAAAAATGTATACAGATACCAGCCCGAATTAAACTCCATGGAAAATGATTTGCCCGCAGCATTCAGTGCCTCTAACATGCCGTCCATCGTCTGGACATCTTCATCGGAAAGAACATTTTTATCATAATAAAGGAAGTATCCGTTATCTGCCGTCATTGGGTAAGCATATAAGATATCATGAATGGATGCAGCAGAAACCGACTCTTCTAAATTCGCACTCTTTACTTCTTCTGCATTTGGCACCGGATATAATGCACCAGCGGCAACCATTGCAGAAAGCTGATCATCCGCAAACGGGAAAACATCCGCCCCGTTATGAATATCTCCCAAAAGAATATCCTTTGTATCAGAATCAGCATTTTGTTCCAATGTAATCTCAAACTTTGCCTGTCCTGCATATTTCTGTTCAAAGCTGTCTATCATCTGGTTTAACATGTCGAAGTTGTCTTCTTCCGACCATACTTTAAGCTGTACCACACCATTATCCGCCTCAGCATCTCTTTCTGTCATCTCCGTAGATACTTCTGCTCCCGGCATTACCGATTCCACAGCACCACTATTCTTTACATTTTCTTTATCAGCTGTGAAGCCGCAGCCTCCTAACATCATACATACAACTGTCGTAAACAGCATACCTGCAACAATTCTTTTATTCATTCTTATTCCCCTTCTCTGTCTTCTGCTGTTTTAATACCAATATCTTTTATTTTATACTCATTTTGATATTTTTCAACATTTTTTGCGCTCTTTTTCGATTTGATAATACGCATTTTTTACCTTTTTATATGATGTCTGCTAAATGAACCAAAATCATCATTTTTACATATCTTATTGTAAACCTGATATTGAAAGGAATAACTTATTATGAGACCTTATCCTATGTCCGGGAACAGCAATCGTTCCTGCGACCGTTTATCTGTTTCACATCCTGCACACCGTGCAGGTCTGGACTTTTGCACAGAATCTGCATCCTGTGCAGATTCTGTTTCCTGTTCAGAAAATATAAGAACCATTTCTGATTATGTACTCGCCATGGCATACGTCCCCTGGCAGCATTTTTCTACTGTTTATGAACCGGATCGTTCACTCAGTGCCGGGACTATTTTTCCAGAACTGGATAAACCATTTTTAGCCGCAAACGGAGGTAGATGCCGATGATGATCAGTCAGATGAATCAGTCCCAACTCCTCCACTGGATCGATATGGTCAGCTTTGCTGTCGTAGAAATCACAGAATATCTCGACACGCATCCTGACGATGAAGAAGCTTTAAAATATTTCAATCACTATGCTGACTTAAGACGCACTGCACTGCGTGCATATGCGCAAAATTATACTCCGCTTACCATCGACACCGCAAATCCTGATAATTATTGGCGTTGGGCATCGGATCCATGGCCATGGGAAGGAGGTGACTGTTAATGTGGAATTATGAAAAACGTTTACAGTTCCCAGTCAACATTACAAGACCCAATGCCAAAATCGCACAGATCATCATCAGTCAGTATGGAGGACCAGATGGAGAGGCGGCCGCATCGTTCCGTTATCTGTCACAGAGGTATAGTATGCCATATAATAAAGTAGCGGGACTGTTGACAGATATTGGGACGGAGGAATTGGGATGGAGAGGTTGGATATGAAATCACAAGCCTATAATGCAGATATGGGCAGAACCCGAAAAATCGGCTCTGCCCATTTGTAGCTATTCACAAATCTTAGATCAGTTTTTATAGTTTGCACAAAACTTGAAACGGTCTCAAACTATCTTAAACATCACTGTTTTCTATATTTGATATATCCATTTGAATATTTACTATAATTTCTATTATAGTCGCTTAGTAAGGCATCTTCCTCTACTATGTCTCTAATAAATTTTACAATCTTTTTTATTATTTTCATCCATTTTTTTATCATTTTCATCACCCATTAATTATAATTTAGAATATATGACGGAAGCTATTATACTACATGTAATATTTAAAAACAATGAAAAACACACATTAACCATAACTTTTATAGCATCTTTATCATCTTCTTTCTTTAATTTGTTATATTGAGAATTGTCACCATTTGTAATTCTAAAAACAAAATTTTCCCCATACTCGCTCAATTTTCTAAATACTTTATTTGCAACATTTTCTCCTATATTTACTATTACGATACACAGCACTACCGAAATTGCAACATAATTGAATAATGATATAAACTGACTAGATGTAATGTCCGAAATCTTACTAATATCCAAAGATTGAATTGTATAATCAAACCCCATAATAAGCGTGATAAATACTACTATAAATAATACATAATTAAAATAATATCCAACTATTTTCCTTCTCTTTTTTAAGAATAGAATAAATGAATTTTTACTATCAGATGCCTTTTCTAAAATATCCACCCATTCAGAAACAACATTTATAAGTTCTTGACCAAGTCTATTCTCTATAAAATCCATTTGCGCCACTATTTGCGCTTCCTGCACTTCTATTTCTTCTATATCTTCAACTTTTCCAGATAGAATTAAACTTAAAACCTCTTCTGGTTTTAATCCAGAAGAAATCTTTACTGTTAATTTATGTCTCTGGGGATTTTGATATCCATCAACATTTATATAAAAATCCCATATCAATGTTATGCTTTCAATATATTCTGGGATTTTCCAATTATGCTCGTAAAATAATTTCCAATCATCAAAACTATATACTTTATGTTTTGATGTATTCACAAATACATGAGTTTTTCCAACATCGCCTTCTATCTTATGTAAACTTAATTTTTCTTTTATCATATCTTCTAAATTTAAAAGATCGTCCATTTTTATTACAACTTGTTGTTTATATATCTTTGTAGTCGTATCTGGTCTAGCATTATATGCATAATACATAGATTGGAATTCTTTTAACCGCCTATCCTCGGTGCTTATAATTTCTTCGCTCATAACAAACCTCCTCTTTCCTACATTTTACATCTTTTGACATTTTTTTCAATATCTTTATGTTAGAAAACCGGTACAAATTTCCCATGTACCGGTTTTTTCGTCATCCAATATAAACTTTTCCATCCACGCCCACGGCCAGACATGCAATTGTGGCATTCAGTTTGAGCCACACGGATCCGTCATCGAACTTCTGAACCTCCACTGGTTTAATAATGCATCCCGGTTTCAGGTATCCGATTCCGTTTTTGTTCTCGCAAATCTGCTGGAACGGCTTGGAGATATAAATAAGTTTACCATGCTCGCCGTAATAACCGTTGCAGACCGGAACAGATTCTTTGACGCGATACCAGTTCCCGGCTTTATATTCCGTCTTGGTGGCTGTGACAGCCTGTCCACTCTTTTTCCAGACAGCCATGAATTTTTCCGGTGTGCCGTACAGTTTTTTCAACTTTGTCGGAGTGCTTCCCCAGTTTGGTAACTGGAAGTGTGGCAGGTCCTTAATGGTTTTCCATGATCCGCCCCATTCCAAGCCGATGCTCTGCCCGATTTTTCCTACCTTATTAAATAATCCGGTGGAATTATTAAATGCATCATCCGAAGTTTTACCGTCCCCGTCAATATCCATTTTCAAATAGAAGTCAAAGGCAACACCCCACTGATGCATGGAACTGTATGTACTGCCCTTTGCCTTTGTAACGATCTTGCCCGGCTTCGTTCTGCCCTGTGCATATAAAGCATCCTGCTCTGCTTTCGTCCTCAAACATTCTCCAATGCCGATCGTAATTCCGGCAGCCGCACATTTCTTTTGTAAAAGTGTGATTTTCTCCTGTAAATCTGGGTGTAATGCTTTCATATCTCTCATTCTGTTTTACCGCCTTTCTCTAAATACTGTTTGAATAACTGATGTAAACCGGTGCTTGCTAATCCACTGAATAAGCCGCTTAAAATGATTGATGGAGAAACGTTCCATCCATTCATCCAAATTGCTAATATAACGCCCAAAACGGCGCATACAGTAGGAATCCACTTGTTATCAACGTCCTTAATCCATTTCTTAATTACATAGCCGACGCAAAGGCAAATCCCTACTATTACCGGCACCATAAATTCTGTTAAAAATCCTAAATCTGCCATAATATCACTCCTCCTCTAAATCTGCTATTCTGTGGTTAATTACCCTGATCTGCTCTTCCATTACCGGAACACGCTGTGCGAAGTTGTTATGTAATCTTACTTCGCGTGTCAGTTCTTCAATCTTGCAATCTGTGACCGCCTGTGCTGTTTCCAGCTTGTGTTCGGTCTTTTTTTGACTGCTACTGACTGTCAGTGCAGTGCCAATCAGTGCAAGTCCTCCTGTGATTAATGCAGTTATAATTGATTCCATTTTCTTTTTCCTCTCTTTCTGCCCGAAGGCTTGTTATTTAAAAGAGCCGACTACACAACACACGGTCATGTAATCGGCTCTTAGGCTCTTGATTTTATTATATTTCTACACAAGTTTTCTTTTGTGCCAAGTTGTCCGCTTTATTCGTAAAACAGCAGTTTAAAGAAGTTAATGTTAGAGAGTTTTATTATACAATTAGTTGTAGGAAAAGGCACATATGGATGGTATGCAACTAATGCGATATATATCGGTGATTTCAGATCGCTTAATATAACACATTTAGGCGTGTTTGGAGCAGCTATCTTACTTGATTCATATTATAATAATCCTACTTATGATAATAACGGTATCACTGTTAATGGTAACAATGGGCTTATCTTTGTAAAATTCTCTGATTATAAAATTGTAGAATTAATACCGACTGGCACAACAATTTATATTCAAGGAACTGTATCACGCTAAAATAACAACAATTTGAGCTCTAATACGTGAAATAACACACGTTTTATCTCCATATACCTTAATTACATTATTTTCTTTATCAACAATTATTTGAAGTAACTGATCATCGGCAAAATGAGTAATAATTGGCGTCACGTCATTTAATGTAAATAATCCAGAAATATTCAGAATTTCAGTGTAATTATATGCTGTCATCGGTATTTTTGTCACATCTATTGATATAATTGCGAGTTTGAGCAGTTTACTGATATATAAATTTGAGTAATTTTCTTTTACATTAATACTTTTATTACTTAAGCCGATTGCGGTAAAACTTATATTCCCTAAACTGCTGCTTAACGATGATATTGCCCCGGTACAAGTACCATTCCCAATCTTAGAAATGTCTGTCGTTCCAAGCATTTTATAGAGATACCGCACATTCTTGAACATCTGTGACACCTTCGCAAAAATTGAAGAGTGTTTTTCACCGCTTGATAATTTTGATACAGTCGTCCACGCTGACGCTAATCCGTCTGCCACATCACTGCTCGTAAATGATACGATATTGTTCGCTGTATCTCCACCCGTCGCTACTGCCCCAATGTTTGCTGGAGTGAGATTGACATTTCCTCGCCGATAGGATGCTTCTTTTGCGCCCTTAACCCCCGTCACAGGAGTACCGGCAAGCACGTCCCATTTTTCATCTGATGTTTTATAGATGTTTGCTCCGGCAGGAATTACATTCCCGGCTCCCTCTTTGAAATCATCCGTGGTGGTAAATTCGTCTGAAATATTGAACATCCACCCTGTGCTAACATCCGCAAGTGCCGGAAGATCTGCAAATGCAACTGTTCCGTGTGGCTGCAATCCGCCTTTTAATCCCTCTGATACATCTTTTGCCTGCTGATAGTAATACTTGGCATTGTCAGAATCCTCGCCCTCTCTGCTTCCTGTACCGCCCACGGCATAACTCTGTGCCTTAGTTGCACTTTCTTCTGCAGATTCCGCTTTACCGATGATCTCCGCAGCCTTTTGAGTTGCAATATCTGCTTTTTCGGCTGCTGTATCAGCTGACTGACTGGCAGATGATGCTTTCTCCGTGGCTGTGGCGGATGATTCACTGGCGGATGTCTCACTGACTTTTGCGTTGCTTTCGGATGACGCTGCCGCCGTAGCTGACTTCGCTGCCGCTGTCTCGGACGCCTTGGCATTGTCCTCTGATTTTTTTGCAGCTGTTTCACTGGCTTTTGCGGCATTCTCACTTGTTTTGGCATTGGCTTCAGACGTTGCTGCCGCTTTCTGGCTCAATTCGGCTTTTGCCGCCTCAACCTTAATCTTGGCAAGATAATTTGGTTCTAAATGCTTTTCTTCAATGCTTCCCTCTTTCACGATTGCCGACACCTTGCCGGATGAATCGATATAAAATGCCACTGTATCAGAATCAAGAAATTCATACTGTGTAATCAGTGCTGACAGATCTATGTACTGTTTTGTGCCATCAATCAGAGTTAGGATAATCTGCTGTGTAGTTGGAATATAAGTGAAGTTGACAGCAATCTTCTCCATCTGCGTATCTATTGTAATCTTAGAACCGTTCTTTTTTGTGATCGTAATGATTCCTGTCGATTCCTCAAAGGTCACGTCTGCAACAAGGGTAGCCACTTCTGTTTTCGTGGCTTTTGTGGTATCGAGAGTGATTACACGATCATCAATAACGCCAATAGCTGCGTCCATTTTGTTAAGATTGCTTTCATTAAGCGGTGTTTCATCACTCGGATAATTCTCCCAATTAATAGCACTATGCGCTTTATTCATGATCCTCACTCTCCCTTTCCTTTGCAAGCTTCATTTGTTCCCGCTCTACTGTAACCTGCCTGTTTGCCTCTTCCTTGATCTGCTGCAGAATATCCTTAAACACCAGGTACTTAGCTTCGATTGGGACATCCCCGCACAAATTTACATAATTTATAATGTCGTTTTCAAATTCACGAATTTTTGCATTTATCATAGAATACCTACCGTTTCCTTCAATTCTTTTATTTCTTCATGCTGTAATTGCACTGTTGCAACCAGATCAGCGATCAGCTCTGTATAATTCAGTCCGTAATACTTTTTCCCATTGCTGTCTGAAAACGTTTTTGGACAAATATTCCACCCTTTTTCCGCTTTTTTCAAAACATCCTGTGCAATAAATCCATGATGGAACCCATCTTTTTCGAAATTATAACGATACGATTTTGCACTTAAAGAATAAATAAACTCCGATGATCGTTTTTTGTCCAAGTCTGAAATTGTATTTTTCATTCTTTTATCTGAGCCGTCAATCACACCCCCTCTAAATCCAGCAACACCGGTATCCCCATCCAGATTAATCATGCAGTGGTCCGTGTCTGTTCCGCCCTTATTTAGTGAGATATGATTATATTGAACGACACATTGATGGTTTGGACTTTCAAGTGTTCCTTCTACTGTTTTAAAGCCATCTGTTCCCATCTGCACACATGTACCGCTTCTTTTAAATTCAATCAAATTGGCTGTGCTTTCTTCTGTCTGAATATGCACATACCCGCCAGTTATCTCCATAGAGCCTTTTAATTCCAAAAGTTTTGCTTTGATTTTTATGCCCTCGGCTGACTGGTTGATTTCTGAAATGACGCTGTCTCTTGTAACTTTGCTTTCGATCCCCTTTGATGTCTGCGTAATCGCACTGGACATATTGGATGAAAGCTGCTTAAGCGTGGTTATCAATGTCCATTTATATTTACCGCTGTTAATTCCGCCATCCGGATCGCAGCCATACAATTTTCCACTATCCTGATCTAAAAAACTGCGTCCATTATATTTGGATGATGCAGGGTAAGTATCTTGGGGTTTTCCAAAACCATAATAATTAATATCATAGCCATCAATATTCCATGCCTTCAACGAAGCACTGACTTCTGACCGTATCTTAGTTGCAGTTACCTCTATCTTTCCGGACAAAACGCCCTCTGCTTCGCTTGCTCTCGTAACTTCCGCTGTAATCTTGTCCTCATTAATTTTAATAGCTGCTGCAAGTTCAACTTCCTGTCCCTGGGCCCTTTTAACTTCTGCTGTAATACTGCTCGCATTTTGCGTGATTCTCGATGATAAACCATCCGTTGTATTTTTAACTTCTGTGCGAATTTCGGTTGCGGTCTGCGTGATCCGTGATATCAGTTGTTCTTCTTTATTCTCGATCGTACTCTGCGTCTTTTCAATGGTTCGCTCCAACACATTGCTCTTGCCTTTGAGCTTTAAAATACTTTTCTGTATTCCGTTCGCCCCGTTTGTCCGGTACTCTTCCCCATCTGCTTCCAAATCATCACGCAAAGCCTGTATACCTTTCAGGGTTCTTTTCAGAATATAGGACTCAATCAGTTCATATCTGGTCGGCAGCCGCACTGCATCCCCGACCTCAAGACACGGATTTCCTTTGCAGTCCGCTGTAAACGGGCGGTAAATAATCCCTCTGATCTTAGAAAGAATATTTTTTGCAATTCCTTTCAGCTCTTTTGAACCTTTACCATAGACAAGAAAATTATCCTCGATCACATAAGCATTGTCTCCCGTACCCACAATCACGCCGATATCATTCTTCTGCTCCCGGATCTGTAACTTATTGATTGTTTTAACAAGAAAATCTTCATACTCAGCCGTTATATATAAATCCTTCCCGATACGGTTGCTTTTCGGATCTCTTGGGAACAAATCATCTGCCGGATAAAGATCGTTTCTCGGATAAAGTCCCTGTATATTCTGCTCCAGATATATATAATGAAACTTCCCGTCGCGCCCCATGTGCCCCATACAGCCATTGATCTCACAAATGCAGGACAACACTTCTTTGCCGCTCATAGATTCGCCTATGGTGCTCGATTCCTCTGTATCAGAACTTGTCTCACTGGATGGCGTGACCGCAACTGTTTTTTCAATAGACATGTTGTCATTGATAAGATCAATGTCAGCCTGCTCAATCCCGAAGTGCTTAAAAAAGCTGTCCCGGAATTGCTTCATTGTGACCGGATCATAAACTGTAACAGTCGTAGTTTTTCCATCTTTATCTTTCTGCTGCTCTTTATGGGATGGAAAGACAGTGTTATACCATGCTGCCACATCTGCATTTAAAATGTCATAAAGGGCATCATATGCCACTACATCTCGGTATTTTCTGTCAGCAGTCGGTGTATCGGAATAACCTTTGAATCTTCCTATCAAAAAGGGTTGATCTGTGTGCCCGCCAATTATCATCTTGACGGTCATCCATCTCCCTTTCATTGGAAGAAAAATATTTGATACCTTAAATTTTACAGATCCGACTTCGACAGCACCAAAAGTCAATTCAGACTGTGAACACAGGCTTTCTGTTAATTCAAACTCTTCCTCATGAAATTCAGTGTTTGTGATATGGATTTTTCCATCATCAGAAATAATCTCAAGCTGAATATCAATGCTATTCTGTTTAAATAAATCAGCATATTTAAAATCAATCATCCAATTACACCTCCATATCCGATAAATGCCAGCCGGAATGCTCCATACTTAACTGTGTTTTCATCTGCATAATCTATCTGGTATTCCACATCCGGCAGATAGCAGTCCATTGTCACATAATTACCGATTTCAGGCATCCATGCTGTAACAAGTGCTTTCTTCTCGGTCGCGTTTGAATACTGTGATCTGATGCTGTCCATTAGTGGACGCAATGCAGCTTCATCAATGTCGTTTGGAGTTTCCCACTCAACTTTAATTGCAACATTGCTCAATGCTTCACGGTGCAATACTCCATTTGCATCCCTGTATGAATCAAGATCCTGTCCTTTGATACTGCATTTATACTTCTTTGCTTCTATGTACCGGAATGGAATGGTATAACTGCCTACTTTTATTAAAAAACCACTGTATGCCATTTCCAACTCCTTCCTAAAAATCAAATGCCGGATTTCCGGTTCTTCGGTAATAATCATTTGCTTCTTCTTTTACAATTTTGAAGATCTTGCCTTCATCTGCGACAATCCGGACAGTCTGCACGCCTTTCATCTCACTTGCGATCATTTCTGCAAGCGGCTTCATGTAAGACAGGTTATTTTCAAGTGGAAGGACTGCTTCACGTCCGGCTTCTCCGATGTTTGCGAGAGTGCTGCCGGTTGTGATACCGCCGTTGGCAAGATACGGAATATTTATTGGTTGAATAGGCTGTAAATTGAATCCACCAAAACTCTGTCCGCCCCAACCTTCATGCAAATAATTTAGCCAATCAGGCGTTGTAAAACTAATCTTGTTAATTCCATTTATAATTGCATTAACAACACCACAAACAAAATTATATACAGTGTTCAAAATTCCAATAATTAAATTCGCAGACGCTTTTAACAAGCCAACAATACCGTCCCATGCACCACCGAACGTTTCTTTGATTCCTTCCCATGCCTTTTTCCAATCGCCAGAAAAAACTCCATTTACAAATAACGTGAGTCCATCTAACATCTTTTTGAATCCATTAGTTATTTGGGTAAAATCACTCCATAATTCGGCGAACCACTTCTTCATCGGTTCCCATACTGTTTTCTTGAAATTTTCCCAATCTGCTATAACAGCAAGCACTAATCCTGCCACCAATGCCGCTATTGCTCCAATAACAGCACCGGCAACTGCAGAAACTGATAAAAATACACCAGCAACTATTAAAAGTCCGTTTTTCAACGTAACACCTTTTTGAATAACATCTGCAATTCCGGCAGAAATCAACAGCAATCCAGCAACGACAAATGCTGCCGTTGTTCCAAATACCATAAAAACACCTGCGCATAGCCCTAATGCAGATACCAATAATAACGATGCATTTTTTGCATTCAATCCATTTTCACTGATATCCTTAAGCGCTAATATAAGCCCCGCCGCAGATGCTATGATTAAAAGTATACCCGCAACAAGAGGGCCGAACAGCGCATACAAACCGCCAAAAGCAAGCGATACTCCCAAAATATAGCCAATTAATCCTTGCCAATCGACACCTTCATTCCACATATGGAAATAACTGTAAATCGCCAGTGCCAATCCTGCAATGATTGCCAATATAGATAATATAGTTCCGAGAATCGGATGCACTTTCATTAAATCCGAAAGAAAACTAGCAATCTTCCACGCTAATAATGCCGCTCCGATCGCTACCACGACAGGTAGTATGGATTCAAAAATTTTCTTTATTTTTTCAATCCACGCAAAATCCTTTTCGGTCAGTGGAATCTCCTCATAATCAACTCCCCCACCGGAGCCGCCAGAACCACCTCCACTGCTGCCGGAATCATTAGAGTTAATCACATTTAATTCATCAAATCCCTGCAATGCTCCCTTTGCTTTTTTTGCAGCATTGGCAGTATTATCAAGAGATGCTGCATAATCTACCTGCTGTTCTTTCGCTCGAGTCCACGTTTTCTTCCCCGATAATGCAGATATAAACTTATTAAAAAGATTTATCGCCTTCGTCAGCCAACTACATAAAACTGTTAATGCTGGAGCTAACGCATTAACAATCGGTATCGCCGCAGCTCCAATAGAATTTTTTAAATTCAGCGTAGCTGATTTCATTTCTGACATCTTCTGATTAAACTGTTCAGAATATCTTGCATAATTCTGAATACCTGTTTCAATCCCTTCGATCATTGTTCGAAATGCCTTTGATACAAATTGAAACACTAATATAGTCAATGCAATTTTCTTTACACGTTTTATAAATTTCTCGATTGCCCCATTTACCTGCTGCACGGCACCCTGAATATTTCCAAAACGCCCTCCGGCACTTGTGTCCATTTCATCCTCACGATCCACAACCTCGCGCATTCTCTGGTTCATGATATCTAACTGTTCATTTACCTCACGCAATCTTGCCGCCAGACGCTGATACTCTTCTGTATTTCGTGGATCAATATAAGCTGCATTTTCATTTTCCATACGCATCATTTCAGCGCGTATCTGTGCGGCTTCCTGTCCTACCTGTCGCATCTGATTTTTCAAATCTTTCCATTTATCATTTATTTGGCGATCCTGCCCAGCTTCTTCCATCCGGTTTAAAGCATCTATAAGTCTGTCTGACTCCCTTTCACAATCAGCCATTTCCATTTGCATTTTTCTATACGAAACAGAATCTGTATTACGCCCAAGTGCCACCCATTCCTGCATCCGATGATTTAATTGCGCTTGTCTGCCACTGACGCGATCAAGTGCCGCCTCTGCTTCTTTATACGCTCTCGTTGGAACATATTTTTCTGTGTTTTTTAATTTCTCCGATAACTGACGTCCATTTGCGACAAGCGAATCAAAAGTATTCTGCAAATCCTTATACTGGTCTGTTGGAATCTTCTGCCGCTCCATCTGCCGCATCTGATCGGTAAGACGCTGTGATTCCCGCGTCAGTTTCTGAAACCGTGACTCCAACTGCAACAGGCTGCTGGATGCATCTCCATTTTCAATTAATGTCCTTATTCTGATTTCTCCATCATATCCACCAGCCATATGCAATCCTCACTCCCTAAACTAATCCCAGTTCCTTTTCTGCTTTCTTCTTTGCTCTGATTTCTGCCATCATCTGATCGTATTCGTCAATCTTTGCTTTTTCATCCTCGGTATACTCTTTCTTTTCTTCCGGCTGTTCTAAGGCATACATTTCCTGCGCTTCCTTAATCGCCTGTCTCTCTTCTTTTCCCATCTTGGATGTGATTTTCTTCCTGCGGATCTCTATAACCTGTTGGAATGATGACTGCTTATAAGGCATGTTCCAGAGCAGACCATTGAACATCCACCAGTGCATTTCATCTAGTGAAAGATCAATCCCGTATATCTGCCGGAAGTCTGCATAAATACGCCACTGGTCAATGTCGTAATCTACCAGTCTGCGGTTATCTTTTGATGATCCCGGTTTGTCATGGAACCAGCCATTTAGAAACCACTCTACACACTGACGAAGATCATCCCCGTCCGGGTGCTCCCGTTCATCGAACAGCAGATAGATCAGCGCATCACTCTTCTCATACTCATTCAATTCTTTGTCATACTGCACAAGGAATACCTGTATGCCGATACGAAATGATGTATTAACCTTGTAACCGTTCCATTCCTCAGGCAGCGGATCAAGCATGACATTAATCATGCCCGTGCTCCTTTTCTGCCGGAGTTATAGCGTTTTCTGGTCATCTCGTAACGCTTGCCGAAGAGCTTATTCATGACTGGGATGATCTTCTCGACAAATTCCACCAGTGCCGTCTCGTCCGGCGTGAAATCTCCATACACGTTCTTTACCGTATCTTCCCCAAACAGACCGTCGATCTCTGCTGCAATCTGTTTCAGGTACTTCACCCGGATTCTGTTTGCCTGTAAAACCGACTCAACATCAACGTTGTCAGAATCTACCTCATCCTGTGCATGTTCTTTCTTCCATGCTGCCGCCTCTTTCTCACAGTTCTCGGAGATTCTTTCCAGTTTGTTGATGACCTGTCCGAATCGCTCGGCTGTGTCGGCATCTGCGACATTGATGCTCAACACGGTAATGACATCCCCGTCCTCATTTTTAATTGCAATTTTTCTGACACCACTGTCTAATACTAATTCTTCCATAAATTACCATCCTTTCAGAAATCGGGCAGGACTGAAAGGAACCCACCCGATTATGCTAATTTTTGATTAACACCGTTTATTATTTTCCTGATGTACCGGACGCTTTCGCCGCCCATGTAAATGTGCCATCACCGGCGATCGTGATCGTTCCAAGTTCTACCGCACCATTTCCGTTGATCTGAATCGAAGATGTCAGCGTATCGCCGCCGGAGCCGCCTGTACTTGACGGGCATACCGTAACCGGGACGCGGATGCAATCGCCTGTATTTTTTGTGATGTCTGTTTTGTAATATCTGTAATAATATGTCTCACACTGCTTTCCGGTCGGGAATAACTTGAACATCGTATCGATTGCAGTCTGCATATCGTCAGACATATAATCACGCTCCGGCGTTGTAGAAAACTCATATCCCTTTACCGTATTGTTTGCATTTTTCATATTGACGTACTGGGTTGACTCGGTGTTCGGTCCCCAGTCCTCTGTAATTTCTTTGTAGCCATCGCCCATTTCTACGATCTTGGCTGTGCTTCCGATGAGTGTGCCAATATCAAGCAGAGAAACCATATTTGTACGATCTTCTGCGAAAAACTGTAAATTCGTATTCATAATTAATGCACTTTTCTTCATGACTTCTTATCCTCTCTTCCCTACTTTTTATAAAAATATTTAAGCTGCATATTCACAGCATACATAACCGTTTTATCATCCTGTTCACTGCCAAACACTGGGGAAGTCCTTGCGATTGACTGCAATGTCAGATGCGGGTCCTTGAATTCGATCCCGCTCTCTTCCATCCATGCCGCAAGGCTGTTTAACATATCCTGTGCTTCAATGCTTGCCTTATTGGTAGTTGGGGCACACTTATAAACCATCTGAAATGGCATCTGTGCCACATAACTGCCGCTGACATACTTTTTCAGATATACCGCTCCCTGCATTGGGAATAACCCGATAGACCTGTCTGTATTGACAGAGTTCCATCTTATTGTCGTATTGTCAGCCTTAAACAGCTTGGGATAATCCGGGTATGCCAGGGCAAGTGCAAGAATGCCTTTCTGTGCGTTCCCTGCATCCTGTATGGTAAGTTTTTCCTTCTCTTCCATTTACACGCCCCCTATTTCAAAATGGGGAAGAATGTCCTCGTATTTATCAATGGTTGTCACTTTGTAGCAATCGTCGTAATTGTCCTGCACCCATTCAAGTGCGCCTTCTTCCGGCAGTTCTAAATCTGTATGATCTCCCTTGATAAAGAAGTCCTCTGCCGGTGTAAATGTGATGTAGTTCGGTTTCTCTTTCTCGGACAATTCTTTCCACTCTTTCGGTGGAAGATAGGGCTTTGCCATTTTGCCGACATCGACAAATAGCTTTACTGCATCTGCACTATCCATGCCGCTCTTAGAGACGTTTGCACCTTTGGTTTCCACAAGGTCTACACCTTCAAGCAAAGTCGGATAGTAGGTTTCTTTCTCGGTCTCCCCGTTGTATGAGCGATTGAAAAGAGTAACTGTTTTGTTATCAAAAAATCCCATCATTCATACCCCGCGTATAACAATCCGGTGCCGGATAAGTATTCACACACCGTGTCATAACACAACCGGTTCTGTGCTACCTTATCCCCCAGCACCTTATCAATCAGTGTCTCATTAGTTCCGAAGCTGATAGACCGTCCACCGGAGGACATTGACTTAATATTGCCGCCCTTTTCATCACTGGCATGGCTGGTCTTGAAATCTATCTGGTAGAGCAGATCCGCCAATGCACAGGTGGCTTTCTGGATACGCTCGTCAAATTCTTCCCTGGTATCATCATTGATGTGTCCATAGGTCAGTTGATCCAGTTTCATGGATGCACGATCTTCCCACTTGGGGAAAAGGGATTCCTCGATAGAATCCCCATAATATTTTTCTTTGTAGAAGTCATATGTGGTGTATCCCATCAGAGATCCCCCTCTCTCTTACCCCCTGGTAATGATCTGCGCAATGTTGATCGCTCTTGCCGGGAAGTAATCCGGTTTATCAGAAGAGTTGTTCTGCGCAATTTCCCAGTTTGTTCCTGTCTCTAACTGTGCACCGGTCGGAGAGATCACGCCTGTGTTCTTCCACGAAATACCGTATGGAGCAAATACTTTTCTCTGTCTGGTATACAATGTTGTCTCTCCACCATTCTTCGCCGGATTACGATCCATTTCAGATGCAACCTTTACACCGCAGTTTGTGTACTCGATTGCTCCGTTGCCAAGAACATAGGTGGTATATTTTGTATATCCATCCCCCGCACCCTTAGAAGATTCTGCAACATCCACAGCCGGCATCGTATCGTCAATAAGTACGATCCTGCCGTTTAAGGTAGCAAGCCCCAGATCACGTTCGATACCATCGGCATCTGTATATTTCATGTAATCCAGCAGCTTAAGATTCTCCAGATTTGTAGCGACCACAGAATGCATGATTGCAAGTGAGAAGTTTGCTTTCTTATCTCCCAGTGCTTTCTGCATTGCATTGTTAAGGGTTGTAGGTCCGAAAGTATTTTCTGTTTCTGCAGTAATATCGTAGGTGTGCGCATCTACGAACTTCTTACCCTCTCCGGTACTCATAGAGAACACACCTTTAAGGGTGCTAAGAAGCGTATCCTGATCTACATCATCCCAGAACTCTGCGACCTCTCCGGCTGCTGCGGAATAATCATCCCCCGAAATATCAGATATAAAATCTTTCTCTGTCCATCCCTGCGCCCTGCCGACAACGATACGCCCCATAGTGTAATTGCCGCGCTCTTCTGCTGTAATGTCTGTCTTGCCGTCATAATTTACGGTCTTGCCAGATAAACGCGCCTTAATCAGAGTTGTGATAAAGTTACCGCCCTTCTGGTCTGGCAATAAAGATGCATACTCGCCACGCTCTACGATCGCGCCGCAATGAAGCAGCTCATTTAAACGCAGATTCGGAGTCTCGCGCACTGCCGCATCAAATACTTCACCATTGAAATTTACCAAATCAAATAATGCCATGTGTTATTTCTCCTTCTTTCTGTTCAGATATGGCGTAATGTCCATATCCGGGTTTTTGTTTTTGAGTTTCATAAGTTCAGCCGTAGAAAGTTTTGCCCCATCCAGCTGATTAATTGGATTTCCAACAATCTGGCTGCGGTTCTGCTGCGCCTGGAATGTCTTTTCGTCAATGAGAATGTCCGGCTTATAATTGCCTTTATCATCCTTGACAATGGTGTCAAACAGATCTGAAATACTTTTTCCGCGTGCTTCATCAGAGTTAAGTTTGTCGACCAGCTGCGCTTTGATCGCGTCTGCCGTGATAGCATTAACAAAATGCTTATCAGCAAAGAAATCTGTTACAAGACCATCAAGCCTTGCCCTTTCGTCTTTCTCCGCACGTTCCTTACGTTCTGTCTCCAGTGTGGTCGTCAGTTCTGCAATCTTCTGATTCAGTGCATCTGCATCCGGTGCGGAATCTCTCATAGTCTGTAATTCCTTTTCAAGAGTTTCCTGCTTTCCTACAAGTTCCTTATTTTTTTCTTCGAGTTCCTGCGTTTTGGAAAGTTTCTTGTCCAATTCCTGCTTAGAATATAATTCCTCGCCCATACTCTTTTTGATGGATTCTTTCTGCTCATCTGTCAGTGACAGACCAATCTTCTCCAATTCGCTGATTACTTTTACCATGTTCCTTACCTCTTTCTTTCCAAGTTTTTACTCCGGTCAGTCCGGCGCGAATGAGTTGCTATTTACTCCATAGCTGGCAATCGGGAAAGCGGGATTCGAACCCACATCTTTTGTTTTTATTCTTCCTGTTGAACTATTTCCCAAAAACAAAAAGAGCCAACCTCTTAGATTTTTCTAAGAAGTCAGCTCCTTTTAGCTGTTACACATAGCCATTTCTATGCGCCAATTATCAAATTTTCTTTTTTCTTACTTCATATACCTTGATTCCATCTTTAGAAACATGGATCTCTACCGAATTTCCTTTTTTCAACGACTCCGCCATCTGTTTCTTTTTTTCATCTATCATTTTCTCTATGTTCTCCATATCTTTTACCTCATGCCCTAATTGTATCACGAGATTGAAAAAGATTTGTGCCATTTTTAAGCAAAGAAAAAAGAGCCTGTTTTCAAGCTCTCTAAGCACCACCATACTTTACACATTTCGCCTTTTTGCTTTGGCTGCCTTTTGCCCCTGTGCGTATCCAAAGAAAAAAGCATTATTAATTGCTTCATATGTATTTGCGCTCGCATTACTGATATGTATAATATTTGACGCAAACATATCATAATTTTTATCAATTTTACCTCTTGTATCGCTTATCACTTTCATAGTATCTTTTATTCTTGCCATAGTGCACCCCCTACCGTGTGATAATATCCAGTGCTAATTGCTCATATGCCGGAATCTTAATAAACTGCTCTCTGACTTCAATTCCTGCCTGATTGAATATTGATTTAACCACCATAGCAATCTCATGTGGACACGCACCCTCTGATTTCATTATGCGTTCAAATAAACGACCAGCATTTGTTGCACTTTCCAGTGCCGCCGGGGATACTGGGTACTGATATGTAATGGAATGTACTGTCTGCTGTTTAAAATAATTATTTACCAACTGTCTCTGAACAGTCCATGCTAAGTCGTCCGTAAAAGACTTTACCAACATGAGATATCCCTGCTCTGTGATAAGATACATACCATTCGGAGCTGTCACACCAAATTCTTCTTTTGCTTCGTCCGAATTTCGGACGAAGTAATCTTCTCCCAAAATAAAATGCTTCTTATTATCATTAAATCTTTTTCTTGTTGTTCCACTCGGTCTTTCATGCACCCGGTCAATATCTTTAAATGTTATTACGCGCTGACCTCTAAATTCCTTAACTACAACTTCTTTCGAGTTAATTTCCACTATTTCATTCTGCATTTTGCAATTCCTCCTTGCAAAAACTGGCGGAATCCCCTATAATGCGAATAGGAAATTCCTATGGTTAATAGGTTCCAGTGGAGCAAACACGCACTCGCCAAAGTTATCGTGTTTGCTCTTTTTTTGCTTCCAAATCCCTTTTTACGCAACCAGTAATATAATCTTTCAGCGTAATACCATTCGTGAAACAAAAGATTTTTAACTGCTTGTGAAACTCTTCATCGAGTTCAATTATTACTCTTTTCACTTCTACTCATCTCCTTTCGCGTTTACTATCAGAACACATTTATTATTATATTTTCCAATCAATGCTTTGTCAATATATATTTTTACAATTTATCCAATTTATGTTATTATGTTTCTAGGAGGTACACATATATGATTAGAATAAAAGAATTGCGCACTGAAATGCACAAATCATTACGTGATGTTGCTAATGACTTGAATATATCCTATTCCTCTCTAAGCAAATACGAACGTGGCGATCAACAACCGAGTTATGAAACACTAATACGAATTGCAAATTATTTTAATGTAACAACAGATTACCTAATAGGAATTACTAATTCTAAATCATCAGAAAACAGAACTATATGCGACCAATTAAATCTTTCAGATGAAGCAATTCAAAAATTAAAGCAACTTCCATTAATAATAGATAAATACAATGGAATTTCCCTATCTGATATTTTGAATTTTATAATTATACAACCAGAATTTGAGTATCTATTAAAAAGTATCCTTTTATACAAAATAAGGACCCCTGCCGATTGGTGTAATATGGAAAATTTTCTTAATAAAGATAACGCAACTCCTATCCCTCAGCACCAAATTAAAGAAATAGACAAATTATACATCATACAGCAATTTAATAATATTTTATCTCATGTTCTGGAAGATGAAATTACCACTTACAATACTGTTACCAAAACCAAAAACGATATTACCATTTCCACACGCAAAGAGACCACTTCTGACTAAGCAAGACCTTATTTACAAAAATCCCCGCCTACGTTATGTAAGTGGGGAACTTTTCTAAGGCTCATATCCATAATCTTCTATTGCCGAACAGATCATAGACATTGATTCTGTATAACCTAGCAGCATCTCCTTGTCCTCTTCTGGTGCATCTGATTTAAAAAAGTTTCTCACATCCTCTCTAAGCTGCAACCACTCTTCTTTATTCTTCTTTCCATTCATAAGACGATAGCGCAGCTTCTCTGCTTCACTTGAGTTTTCAGTTATCTCATATTTTTTATTGTATTCCTCTATGGTTTTCAATAATCCCTTAATATCAGCCATTTCTACCGCCTTTCAATCTTTCCTTTAATTCTTCTATTTTCTTTGCAAATTCGGCATCCAACTCTGCAAAGAGTTCCCTATTTGAATCAAGACCATCTCTCCAGATGCCCTTCTGTTTTGCATCTTCTATAATCTTTTTCTCTTCATCGAGTTTTCTATTTAATAAATCCAAATATTCAGCCTGTGCCTGTTCTCTATTCATTCAACCACCTTCTATACCCTATCTGTGCCCGTTCTGCCCGCGTTATAGATTCCTCATGCGCTGTATCTTCTTCTGTCAAATCAAAGATACTCTTGTGCTTATCTATATTATCCTTATTTCTATTGAACTCATATTTATATTTTACATCCGCTCCCCGTAGCACTTCAAGCTGATAATCATTAAATAATTCAAAATCTGCTTTACTAAATGAAAATTCTGTATAATCTGCCGGATGATTATGCGACACCGTTGCTCCTATCAACTTATCCTTCAAGTCTGCATCTGGAAATACGCTGTTCTCTGTACCATAACATCTATATATTTCTCCAGATTTAGTAATTACACACGCATTTTCAATTTTCTCATTCACAGTATCTTTCTCAAATCTATTTAATACATTTTCAACCGCTGTAGCATCTGATATATCAATTCTTCCCTCTAAAACAGGTTCTGGATGCTCTGGTATTTTCCAATTATCGTCATTTGCCGATAGTCCTTTACTCTGAGTTTTATTTTGGTTCTTATAAGCCGTTGCCCTGCCGTTCGCCTTTGCCGCCTGCGCCCGCTTAAATCCTGCAACCTTGATTCTGTCAGTCTGTGTCCTCAAACCATTGTCTGCACAGAATTGGTTGTACTTCCGGTTCTGCATCCGGAGCTTATACGCAAGTTTATCATATTCTGGCTGCAACATATCTTTTACATCAGTCTCTGCTATACCGCTTAGTTCTGCTTGTTTTGCCAGCAATTCGCGCTTGGTCTGCCGAATAGCACGCTCCATTGATCTCTGCTGCTGTTGTTTCTCATACAATTCCTGGCTCTCGTGCACATTAATTTTAGGATTTCCATCTGCATCAACATAAGGATTTCGCAGAGACTTATCCCACGGCTTATGGGAATGCCTGCAACTATATCCATGCAGTCCAAGAGGATCTACAACTCTTCCCTGTCCTGTCTTTGGATCTATGGTGTATCCGGTTGCATCTAACAGATTTGGTGTGTCTTTATCACTCCCGACGATTTTATATACTTTTCCCTGCCAATGATCGTGTGATGGTATTCCATCCGGGAACTTCTTGCTATGCCGCGCTCCCATATGTGCCGATACAAGAACATACTCTATTCCTTTTTGTGCTATGTATTGATTTGTTACCTGAGCAGCCGTCTGATTCATAGAAGTAACAACACAGCAACGCACTGCCGCTTCTAAAGAACGCCTGGCACCCGTCGGATAATCAATCACAACGCCGCTCTGTGCATATCTGTCAAGCACTTCACATATTGCACTGCTATACGACTGCATACCAGATGCCACACGATAATCTACCTCATTCAGCATATTGAGTAAATCTCTCTGCGTCTGCAATATAGTTGTCCGCGTAAGGTTATTCAATTCTCCGAATGTTTTCATCATTTCGGCATTCATTGCCATGATGGCTGCATTATTTTGCAAAGGTGTTTGAACATCTCCAAGCCGTTTTAAAACCTCTGCATCATCAGAGAATGATGTCATAACACTATCACGCAATAAACGCCGCACTTCGTCCCTGCTCTTTCCTGTCATTTGTGAAATTCTTTTTACAATTTCAGTATGATGCAATCCCATCTGCTGGAGTTTCCAAAGTTCCCGATCAGTAGTGCCAGACATTTCCCCGGATTTTATCAAACGCATTGCTATATCACTGATAATCCAATCTTCCAGTTCCTGATACATTTCTATCAGTTTATCTGATTTTCCGTAAAAATAATCCGGCGTTAACATTATCCTCTTCCTACCTCTCTCTTAACCAAATCAACCCATTCCTGACCATGTGTTTCCTTCGCTCTCTCAAACCAATGATCCGTAGCTTTCGGATGCCCGTTCGCATCGTAGTGCAATGGCCTGCCAGTTGGATATTTCTTTTCTCCGCTGTGCGCCCATGATCTTCCATCCTCTGTCAGATACAATTCTCCCATATACTGATAATGCGCATATGGCACATTCGTCTCAATCAATCCGGGTTCAACAATATTCGTCGCTCCTACCATAAATCCATGTTGAAACGGCATATATGGAATCATGTCATTCAAGACCTGCATGTCCAGTTTATCCTGTGCGCGTCTAAGATTTCCGTCAATTCTGCTTGTATCAAGCCTTATATTTACGTTTCCAACGGTCCTGTCGTACCTCATTTACATCCCCCATACTGCAATCGCCGCACTTACCATTAAAAATCCCCAGTAAATTGTGTCACATATTTTTTTCTTTTTCCTTGCCTTATCCATTTCTTCTATAAATGAAACACAAAATAAGAGCATGATTATTTTTAGTACCATCTTTATTCCTCCCCGTACAGTCCGCCTTTGTCCTCCCCTGCATTTTCTTCGTCACACTCCGCAAACATCTCGTCAATCTCTTTATCATTAAATCCCTCATACTCTTTGAGGTATTTTCGTTTACTGTATACACCGTTCATCATAAGCTGATATGCTCTGGTTCGATCCTGTTCAAACGATGCCAGCAGATCCTTAAAATAAAATACATCTTCATCCGCTACGCTTTCATCCAGTGCGTTGACGTACCCGCTCGGCATATTAAAAAATACATCGCAGTATTTGTCCAGTGCATATACCAGATCCTTGATCGCAGATTTCAGTGCATTCCTCATATCTGTAATGGTCTCCACAGTCTCACTGTCGTCACTTTCAATCTCCGTTGCTGTGGCGATCCCTGTCTTGCGATCAAGAACAAACTGCCCCTGTGAGAATCCTGCCTTGGTTGATATCATAGATAAAATGGAATTAATATCTGCAACTCTCTGTTCTGTCAACAGTGTTGGTACATGTTCATTAACCGTATTAGAAGCTTCAACCCCCATCCTCAATCCCTTTACAAATCTTGGAAGTTCAAGTCTTTCCTTATCTCCAGTATTCTTATCGCGTTTCATCAATGCATTTTCATCAATAAATGTAATATGCTGCGAATCATCGACTTCATCATCTTTTCTACTCCACGCTACATCCAGATTGCACAGTTCCTCGATACAATTCGCAAATACTGCCACGCCCTCCGGTGATGTATAGTCAATGGTGTTGTTATACGGCATCTTGAAATACCCAAACAATGGCTTTTCCACATTGGAGATTGTGACTGATTCCGGTATATTCTTCCACTCCGGTACATCTGCCAGTGCAATGCTGCGCCCCAGACTGTCGCTGCCCTTTGATCTGAAAGCCTTATTCTCAATGGTGTATGTTCTTCCAACTCCTTCTCCATCGTCAGAGATTGAAGATGTAAAGTGCTGATACTCCAATCTGGTATAGTAATTATCTCCCTTGATCTGCCGGTCAATAAATATAACCCCAAGGACATCCCCGTTGCTGTTCTTCTCTGTCACTGCAAAGCTGCCTGGCATTACATAGTCGATTGCTCCCGCCGGATTATATGTACCGCTCGGCTTAAAAATAATGCCGCCCGCGCCGCAGGCATCCTCTACCTTATCCCGGATGGACTTCTGGATCATTGCACCAATGCACTGATTGATATAATCCGCCCTGTCGCTGCCACTGATCGTCACATTGAGATCCAGACAGGTCTTTTTGCTGGTGTAATAGCAGAGAAACTTTGCAAAGTTGATCGTGCGCACGTTCTTGCTCATCCAGTACGGTCTACCCTTAATGATGTGCTGCCACTCGATCTGTGCCATCTCCATCAGATCAGAAGAAATAATATCAACATTAAATTCTTTCTCTGCACTTATTTTGAATAAATTCATGATAAACTCCTTTACTCGTGTGAATATGTTCATATGCCACCGCCTTAAATGCCAAGCTGTTTATATACTTCATCTATCTTGTGCCACTGAATAGCAAGCCAATCAACCATTTCCTCATTTTTTGCCCAACCGCCATTATACTGGTTTGAAGAATCTGATAATCCACTCTCGTTCAAAAATGCATGCACAATTTCATGGCGCAACGTCTTTTTCCTGTATGACTTCTGTTCTTCTTCACTCAGGTCAAAGTATTTTTCTTCTGACATATCCGCAACAACAATCAATTTGCTCTCTTCGCCACAATAACCGGCTAAGCTATTTTCTTCCAGATACTTATCCTCTGATACTTTGTGTGTCTCAATTTTGTATTCTGTTCCGAGAACATTAATCTTCATATTCTCCATCGTCCTCTTCCTCCTCATCTTCGTCTATCTCATCATCATAAAGTCCATTGTTGCGGCGACTCTCCATAATCACGCGGTTCAATCCATAGATCAGTGCCATTACACAGTCCTCGCCAATCTTTGGGTACGCATCTGAAAAGCTACCGTCTGCCAACTGCTCATGCTCCAAGGTTGTAAGCTCATGCGCAAGGTGCGGGCATCGTTCCGGATCAACCACAATCTTTGTGGTCTGCTGCAGCCATTCCCAGCAATAATCCCTTCCCTTGCCGGAACCCCAACGCTTTTTGGCACCGATCGCATTAAATCCCCAATCCTGCAACTCTGCAATGGCATCTGGCCGCGCCGAGTCACATATGATCTCTTCTGTAATGTATTCCTTAATCTTTCGGGCAAATGCGCTGTTCTTGCACCGCTTGGCAAATACCTCCGACACGCAATACAATGTATCTGTGTCCTCGTCATAGTAGGCAACTTCAAATGTTTGCGGGTGCTCAAAACCAAAGTCCAGGCCATAATAGAGAAATGGCAGATTCTCTATCTCTGCGTCCGTGATGGTCCGCTCTTCCACATTATCAAAGATGCCGCCACCGGTACCGGTTACTTCTCCCAGGTAATTATTGCGGTAGTACAACGGCTTATGTACCTTGAACCACTCAGCACGTTCGAAGAATCGCTTACCGAGCCACTTCACCGGCACATTGTAATAATAACTGTGGCAGATCCTTGTCTGTGGCTTATTCCGGCATTCTTCCACATACTGGTTCATAAAGTTGTTCTTTGACTTCGGCGGGTTGAATATCTTGATATCAAGCGCAGGCGTGTCAGATCGTAGAAAGGTATCCTCTATGTTGTCCATCTGCTCCACGCCCGCCATCTCGTCGCACTCCTCATGGATCAGCAGCTTCACATAGCCAAAAGGCACGTTAAACGACTTCAAACTGATAGGCTTATCCGCTCCCACGAACATAACCGTCTGTCCGGTCGGCTTATACACCGCGCACATAGGAGACTGTTTGAAATCCCAGTTATCCAGATCATTGTACCGGATCACAGTCTTCATGAACTGGTTATAAACAGATCCACGCAAGTCAACCTTGTATCGTCTGGTATATGCAATATGTGCCTGTGGATCCTGCCGGATGGTCTCGTATGCCAGGTCTCCCCAGAAGTTGGACTTGATAGAACCACGACCGCCCTTAGATACAATCTCATGCACATCTATCTCCCCGGCAAATGCTTCATGCACTGTTCGGTAGATTTCCACAAAATCGGAAGTAATGTCTGTGATTGGTATCGTCCACAGAGGTGCTTTCTCCCGCTTTTCTTTCTCCTCCCGTTCAATTCTCTGCTTTTCTGCTATTGTCAGTGCTTTTTCCAGTCCATCCATTGCCTTAAGTTGATCCTTGAACTCCGGTGTATATCCCTCTCCATCCCTCAACATACCTTTTGCTATCATGCTTCTGCGTTCCTGTATTTCTGCAAGACTCATAATGTCACGGTGCTGTTCTTTCTCGATACGCTCCATCTGCTCGGCAATACTTTCCGAAATATTACTTTTCCTTACATTCTCGGATCCTGTGATAGCAGCTCGCGCTTCTGCGTATCCCGCATCCTTTGCTGCTCGCGTAGCGTTTCCACCGTTCTTAATATATTCAGCAGCAAATGCTTCCTGCTTTGGCGTCAACTTCTTCCCGTTTTTCTTATCTTTCGTTCGTTTTGGACGTTCGTTTTCGTTCGCTTTACAATCCGAACGTTCGTTATCCCAGTCATATGTATTTTTCCATCTGCGGATTGTTCCTTCCGGTTTCCCAAGCTGGTCAGCAATGTCCACCAGCTTCATGCCGTCCTTATACAGTTCATATGCCTCATCAGCTAATGGATTTTTCTTTGCTGCCAACCGATCATCTCCTTTCATGGCAATAAAAAAGGACGTACCGTTATGGTACATCCTTATTGTCGCAAGTGTTCGGAGTCGAACCGAACTCTCCTCTATCAAGGCGTAATCACCAGAGTATACTACGCTTGCTAACAAGAAACACCCCGATCACTCGGAAACCATGCGTTGGTTGACGCCGCTTTTATTTAAGCTACTGTTTCTTGTTTATATGATTGTACCATATACGTTCTACCTTCTCAACCATCTTCTTTTCCTTGGGTAATAATCCAGTTGCTCCTTTGGAATTATCATTTTCGTTATGATTATATCCATGATGCACATGTGGTTTTATCCCTTTATGTGGATGATTGAGATCTATTTGTTTCTTTCTTTTATTCTGCTCATCGTAATATGTAATTTTCAGCAAATCATTCCCTCCCACAGTCACATACACTCTGCCCTCCGTCATCGTTTCAAAAAGTGATTCTGAGTTTCTGGAATTTGCTTTTACAAATTTGACATTCTCATGTTCTAATATCGTATGATACTGACTGCCATACGGATTTTTATTTTCGCTTAATCCACTACTTGCCCCTCTGCCACCCATTCAGTATCCTTTCAAAGACTTAAATATTTATAGCCATTTTTCTTTGCATATTTAACAGCTTCTTCTCTCGATTTAAAACTACTTCTAACATTTTCTTTTATCTTGATTTTCTTTTCGTGATAATTATCTTCGTCATCCCAATGTGACAATACATCTCTGGTACCAGTCATATAGAACACCGTTCCATGTGGTGTATTTTCCTTACTTATGACAACATTTCCACTTAATTTCCCAAATCCGCTAGAGCCACCACGTCCACCAAAAAATTGTAAATCCACTACCACTGCGCCACCTCCGCCTCATGCCACTTCTCGCTGAACTGTTTGATATGGACGATATTTCCCTTACACTCGCCTGGGACTCTGCCATAAAAAATAATCTGTGTAGGCTGTAATCTCTCTACCATCTCAAGATAGCCATCCAAAAACCGCTGTTTCTTTTCTGTGCTGTTCTGTGTCCCGACAGAAGAGACCGCAACAACACCCTGTGTAGGTTCTCCATCAAAGCACCATTCAAACGACTTCCGATCGCTCCAGCAAATCGTAGGAATAACATTGATTCCATGCATCTGCCAGTACGCGCCGAGCCAGTGCTTACGGTAATGGTTATAGATCTGTAACGACTTTGGAAAATCCGTATACAGACTGAAATCCGGTGTCAGCACATACTTAAACCGTTGCAACATTGCCGTGTACTTATCCGGGTCTGTCCATACTCTGGTAAACTGGTAATCATCCAGGAAGAAATGTACTGCCTTATTCTCTGGTTCTTTTGCGTTCCTCGCATAATTGAATCCGATAAATTCCGCATTATTAAATTGTGTGGGGTCTATCTCCGGTATGTCGTACTGTCCCACTCCGTCAAATAACATCCGCTGTGCATTTTCGTAATTTCTCTGTGTTTTATACATGGCATAGTCCTTTCCTCATATCATAATTATAAGACAGGTCAAGCATGGATTTGTGCCAACTTTAGGGCATAATAAAAGAGAGGCTGTTATTCCTCTCTTCCCCATACGATCATATACTGTCCGTTCTTTTCTTCTACCAGATGCGCCATTCTCTGCCGCATAAGTCTCTGCGCTGTGTCTTTTCTCCGGTAAAAACTCCGCCTGCTGATCGGGAGAATGCCGTAGTGAGCTTCCAGCATATCGTAACTGATACCGCGCACGATTGATTCTGTCAGTTTGTCAGCTATAATGCTGTCCACACCCATGCAGATCTCGTATACTTCTTTTTCATCCACGCACATTCCCCCTTTCAAATTTTGCGCAAAAAAATACCAACCATCGAATATTGACGGTTGGTAAGTTAATTAAAACGGAAGCCACTCTCTTACTTCTTTCAATCCCTTATATGTTTTCATTAATGCCGAATTGTTATGAAGATATTCCATACCCTTGATTGTTACTGTTGCATTTTTTATAGAAGCTGTTAAAACCCTATTTTGTGCATCATGTGTTATTTTAACATTTTTCAGTAGTCCTTCATCATTCATCGCTTCTATTATATCATAGTAGCATTGCTGAGTTATTCCATAATCTTCCGGTTTTGGGACTGTTTTTTCTGAAACTTCTTTCAAGATACTAACAACAATCTTTAGCTGATTTACTGCCATAACAATACCTCCAATATGCATTTTTTTGAATTGTACCACTTCAACCGCCAATATTCAATTATCAATGTACTACAAATTTATTTTTATTCTTCCCCCGCCGCATCCTTACAGGGGAAGGTATGATCGCTTGGATTTGTTATCTGGTTTTAAAATTTAAAGGTTAGGCAAACCGAAGCTGTCCTGTCTGCTCTGCTTCTATCTGCATATTTGGCATCCGCTCTGCAACACATAGCTCTGACAGATTTGCCTTTACCAGTGCCGCCGGTATAGGTGGACAAACCGCATTTCCGCATCTGCGCACCTGTTCACTTCTCGGATATGTCTTTCCAGTGTAATCATGATCGATTATGTAATCGTCTGGGAATCCCTGGCATCCGTACAGTTCCCGTGGTTCAAGCATCCTCAGACCAATATCCACGATCTGGTAATCTACGCCCTCAATCGTCACCAATCCGAATCTGTCCCGTGCTGTTACCGTGTCAAGTGGCTCATTAATATCTTGTCCCGTCCCTTGTCCATAGTATTTAATCAGAAATGCTCTGACCTCTCCAAAATGTCCATCACCGGCTGTGATCGTTGGTAATGGCTGTCTGATATCTTTTCCGTCACAATGATTGTTCATCTGGATCAGATTAGCAGTAACAATGCTGTTATGATCCCATGCTGTAACAGTCGGAAGTGGATTTTCTACTGTTTCACCAGCACCTTTATATCCTCCGTCATAGTACTTATGCAGAAACGATGTGACCAGTCCATACCTGTTTGAGCCATCAACGGTCATGATCGGATCTTTAATTGTCTGTCCCCGGACTTCTCCCTGCGCTGTCTCAGAATGGTACTGGATTAGCGTGGGACTAATAAGACATTGCTGGTTTCCTGTTGTAATCGTGTGAATTGGTGCCTTGCAATCTCCACCCGGATGATTTGTTGTATTGGTTCCCATGTATGGAGTAAGCACCGGTTCCACAACCCCATACCCGTGTTTTCCCGTAATGGTTGGCATTGGGTCCCGGATGTCGTTTGGTCTGCGCTCCCCTCCGTGATTGCATTGAATGATAAATGGCTCTGGATTATCCAATACAAATTTTTTCAATCCTCTTGCTATCCTGTCCATCGTCTTTTGTGCCAGCGGTCTCACTGCCCGGATTCCGTATTTTTCTTTGATTTCTTCCGAAGTATCAAAGATACTTGGACATGGCAAGGAAAAATCCAACTGCGTGTATGCTCCTACATATGGTTTAAGCAGTCCTGCCTTAACTGCTTCGCTGCCCGCCGGTGCGTGTGTTGGCTCCGGCCAGACAATCGGATTACCGTCACACCTCGCAATCATGAAAAATCTCTTGCGCATGGTGGGTGCTCCATAATCTGCCGCTACCAACTCCTTGAACTGCACCTCATATCCTAGATCAGTAAGCTGTTGTACAAATTTCTCAAAAGTCTTGCCCTGCCTACTCTTGATTGGATGATGTCGCCTGTTTAATGGTCCCCATGTTTTAAATTCCTCAACATTCTCTAACATGATCACTCTCGGTCTTACAAGTCCCGCCCACCTGCAGGCTACCCATGCAAGACCTCTGATATTTTTATCCTTTGGCTTTCCACCCTTTGCTTTGCTAAAATGTTTACAGTCCGGAGAGAACCAGGCAAGTGCTACTGGATGTCCTTTACAGGCTTTTACCGGATCCACCGTCCACACATTTTCACAGTAATGCTTTGTATTCGGGTGGTTTGCCTTGTGCATCTTGATTGCTTCTGGATCATGATTGATTGCAATATCAACACTGTATCCGGTTGCCAGTTCTATCCCGGTAGATGCCCCGCCGCCACCGGCAAAATTGTCTACTATCAATTCTCCGTTAATCATGGCATCACCCCCGGAAAGTCCTCAAATCCCATCTGATTATCCCTTTCAAACGACAGCATTTCTTTCTTGGCTCTCTGGTAGAAGTTGCGATCAATCTCAAAACCAAAAGCATTCCTTTCAAGTTCTGCCGCCGCTCTTAATGTGCTGCCACTTCCACAGCACGGATCAATTACCACATCACCTGGATCTGTGAAAATCTCAATCAGTTTTTTCAGCACCGCTACCGGCTTCTGCGCGGGATGGATTTTCGGAATATCTTTTCCGTCTTTCTCCCAGGTAAACCAGTTGAAGATCATCTTCCCTGTTCCCCGAATTGTTTTTCCATCTTCATCAAACTTTGCACCATTCCGAAACTTCGGCAGCCTGCCCCGATATAACACAAGGGCATATTCTGTCGCACCTACAACGCGCATATTCGCCTTAAGTACCTGCGGACTGTAATTCTTTACAAACACAAGCGGTATGTATTTATTGAATCCGTGCTTCTTAGCCGCTGCAATTAGTGTCTGCATCTGCTCAAATGCGCAAAATACAATCATGCACGGCGCATCTGAACTTCTTCCTCGTGTTCCTGCTTTCTTTGGCTCTTTCTTAAGCATTTTGCTACAAAAATGGAAATACTCATACAGATTAAAGTTAAAGTCCGAGTTAAATGCTGCCTTTCCTGCAAGTTTGCTTTCTCCATTCTTGTTATCGCCGCCGTTGTACCACATCGGATTACTGCCATAAAAGTTTTTTCCTACGTTGTACGGAACATCTGCGATAATTAATTGCGCACTCGGTATTCCGTATTTTTTATAATTCTGCATTGAATCTCTGTAAATTTCACATTTTGTTTTCTTCATTTCTTTTGAAAGGAACCCGGCGCGCCTTTTATCCGGATAGGTTCCGGCTCCTTTCTTTGTTTTACTTTATTTTTCTGTTACTCCGTATTTTATCCGTCTTCGCTCATTCATGTTATCAAGTACGTGTCCTGTTTTATCAAGCCACTCCTGCCTTTGACGTTCTTTTTCAGATTCATACCGTCTTTTTTCTTCCTCTTTAGGCTTCGACCAATCAATCTTTTGACCACACCTTGAGCAGAAAGATAATTCGCCCTGAATATGCCATTTGCCAAGCCCACTGTATAATTCACCCACGAACCAACCGCAATTAGGACACATCCAATCAGTATAAGTGGATTGCACAAATTCTCCATGACCGTCTGAATGCAACTCGTGATGCAAACCTGTTTTTGTCTCAAGAATCGGCTCTGCTCCGTCATCTCTGTCAAACACCTTGATTTCTTTTTCCTCATCAATGACGGCATCAATCTCTTTGCATTCCTTAAGCCCAATTTTTGATTCACTGTTCAATCTCATAAATCTATAACGAATATGCTTTTTTAAAGCATCAGAATCAATATATCTTGCCATGTCATTACTCCTTTCTCATCCCATCTGTTTTTAAAATCTCATCCAAGCAGGCATTCCAACCTACGCTCTTTGCATCTGTCCAAAAGTTACTTATGTAGTGATTTTTGTTATGATTAATTTCTCTTTTCTCCGGCAGTTCCCGGAGCGGACACATATCATGCCGTTTCTGCGTGAATGTGTTTTGTGATAATTTCGAAGCACCATTATTTAGCACATTCATAAGCTGGCACTTTTTAATTCCTTGAAATTCGTACATGAATTTGCACTTACTGCACGATTCCGGCATATCCATAATCAATACTGCTTTAGCCATCAGTTCACCTCCGCTGCATTTAATTCTTCAAGGTGTCCCTGTAAATCCTTATAATAGTTGATTTGGTCGGTACAGTGCTCTTCCAATATATCAATCATTTCCCTTTTGGCATCCTCTAAGGATTCTGCTTGCATAAAATTCATGTGGCCATCAATCACTGACTGCCATCCTATCTCTTCGCCACAATAAACGATGCTTCCTACGGTGATACTGCCATAATAGGCAACGATGTCTATTTGCTTTTCCCAGTCCTCTTGTTCTGGGTCAACTTCTTTCCACTTCATTGTGCACATGCAATCACACTCCTTACCATCCAAATATCACATATCCCGGCATTAAACCGCATTCCGGCACATCACGCAAAATATACACAATGTTTCTGCCGACCTCGCGTCCGGTATATTTTTCCCCATCCCACTCTCTCAAAACTACTGCATCTCCTATCTGCAGATTATCTTCATCCTTACGAATTTCAAATTTTTTACGGTCATGGATAACCTCATTGAAATACTCTGGTAATATTTTCTTCTCGACCATTTTCCCCATCTACTCCACCGCCTTTCACAATCTCGATTGCCCGTTCTAATACTTCAACGGCTCTCCTTGCTTGAAATTCTTCCGTGACAGTTCCGTTTTTCTGCTCGTACTTAATCATCCTCTTATGCAGATTCTTTTCCTCTTCCAACTGCTTCACAACCGCATCCACATCATAAGCGGTCGGCTGCCGATTAATCAGATTCAGCCAATCAATAGTGCTTGATTGCTCTGTAATTGTATTTCTTATGTCCTGCATTAGTTTATCTGCATCAATCAGTCTCATCGTTCGCCCTCCTGTTCCATCCCGCTATTGCTCTTTCCGCCAATTCTTTATCTGTTGTATGTTTATAACAGTTCGCTAAGGCATCTTTTTCATCAACGACAATACCTCCAATACTTCTACCTCTTGCATGACATACATTGCACCTAACTGAATATGTATGTCTTTCAAGTCTTACTCCAAGCCCTGTGTGCCTGTCCAAAACAGATTTTTTGTCTATCTTTAGTTTTGTACTGCCACAGAACGGGCATGGTTTCAATTCTTCACTCATTCTTCATCATCTCCACTTCTTGATAACTTCAACTCTATTCCATCAATATTCCCCGCAAGTTTGTTCTGGCACCTCCGTCAACCCATCCAAGGCATAGCATCCGGCAAATCCTTCTAATTTAACAACCATCGTTCCGCACATGTTGTACGGCTCGCTGACAGCCTTAAATACCTTGCCTTTATTCTTCTCCGATACATAATACTTATCATTCATGGTTACTTTTTTACCTTTAATCATTTCTACACCTCCAACAGTTCCGGATTGTCAACCTCGTTTCCAATGACATCTATATAATACGGATTGAACTCTGCTAAGGAAACACTTACGTCAGTAAACAGGGATACGGCTTCCCAACTCGACGAATTATCTGACCATTTGATAACGTAATCTTCATCTTCATACCGGAAGATATCTTTCTCATAGATTCCCTCATATCCGGTGCACTGGCAGATGGTAGTTTCATTTACTCTGTGCCAATTTTCAAATCTTAAATCTCCTCTGTCCCCACCTCTTGTATACATATTGCTATCATTTATTGGAATGATAATTGCTTCATAACCATCTTCGGCATCACTTGACCGTATGAGATTCCCCTTCGCCCACTCGCCGTTATCAATCCTTTTTCCGCGGTATAAATATCTATTCTCCATCGCGTTTCACCTTTCTTCCTTTGATCTGCTCTAACATGATCCTCGATACCTCTGGAAGTCTTAAGCTCTCCATGCATCCATTATGCAGACCGCTTTCCTCATTCCACTTTGCCACCGGGCATTTCTTGCAGAGAGTGTTCGTGCAGAACTCTCCGATCTGCCGGATAGTCAGTTCTTTATCTGTCATGTGCACTGTTCTCATCTCCTTTGCAAAATCCTCTATGTTCATGCACGGAAAATGAAATACTTCCGGTCTGCTTCATGTAAGTCAATTTTTCTCCGGTCAGCTCACATTTGTGTTTACGTTCGTTCAAATACTGACATCTTCCATCACAATACATCGCTTTCCCCCTCCATTTCTTTCAGCTTGGCTTCGGCTTCAGATTCTGTGAGGAATACTGTTTTACCAATACCAGACAATGAAATCGTAAATTTTTTCTCACTATCTATATAAGCACTTTCCGGACCTGTTTCATTGTCAATCCATTTATGCAACCATTTTGCCTTAACCGCAATCTTCATCCAGTTTCTTTTTGCAAAGCGGAATGAAACAATTCGTGCCGGAAAATATGAGGGAATCTTATGGTCAATTATTGGAAGAATCGCACTATCTACATAAACGGTATCTCCCACCTTGCACGGCAACCGCAGAAGTAATCCCTGCTCCTCGGCTTGCTCTCTATTTGCAAGTCTTTCCGCAATCTCTTCCAGGGCTTTGTATCTTCCATCTTTCGCAAGCTGGGTAATGGTAATTCCCTCATCATCCGGTAAATCTGCTGGATGAAATAAAACTTCTCCATTCTCTGCCACATATGTTAATCTCTCCATGCTATCCCTCACTTTCTGCCTTAAGCCATTGTTCCACCTCTGTAACAGAACACATTGCTACACCGCCCTCAATGGTCTTTACGCTCCCCTGCTCATATGTTTCGATTGAGCAAAGGAAATCTAAAAGTTCTTCATCCGTCATATTCACTTCAACCACCTCCCGGTTGCGAATTTAGCACCTGTTTTTCTAATTCGTCATAGTCATATTGACGATGATTAATATTACTAAAAGCATTGCTTTTGCCCTTATGCTCTGTTGCTTTACCAGGCACATAGTTCTCATCCAGATAATCTACATAGCCACTGTTAAAAAATGTGCTCCCGTACTGTGCTTTCCGCCAGTCGGCGTCCTTCTGCAATTCAAGACTGTAGCGGTCAATCGCTTTAACAAGCCTATCTTCCCCGATTGCAAGTAGCCGTTTCTTTTGGGTATCCGATACCTGTCCTTTGCCTTTTTTGTTCGGATATACTTTCCACAGACGTTCGAACAACGCTTTGGCATCCGCCAAAGTATTTTTATTATTATCATTAACATTTACAGTAACATTAACATTATCAGTAACAGGGTTATTTTGCTTTTCAGAAAAACCATTTGCTTTTTTTGCTTTCTCTTGTTTTTGTGAAATATCTTTTGTTTTTGGTCTGCCGCCAAGTTTTCCGGCTTCCCGACGTTTCTCAATCTTCTCTAAATATGCGGCAGTGTCACGATCTATCCTTGATTTGATAAAGCTGAATGCCATATTGGTCATGCCGTCCATTTCCGGCAGTTCATCCCCTGACGCGTAACACAATACTGCCGTCAGGAGTGCTCCGCGCTGTTCCATCGTAAGCAGTTTTATATGTTCCAGATACTCCGCATACAGGACAAAGCTGCTCTTTTCATCCGTCAAGACATCACCCCGTTTCCAAGTCCTTAAGAAGCTCTCTCAGTGACATTTTTGCCTGCGCCTGTGTAAGTTCCGTAATGGTCACTTCAATTCTTGGATTGTCCTTATCCACGTTTGTATCAAAGTAAAAATGCGGTATATATTTCTGACCATCATCTTTGATTACACATGCTTTTTTCAAGCTGTCCTGCACGAACTTGGCGGCGCAGGACAAAATGTTATCATTATCCCTGCGGCGGTCTTTTTCATAAAACTGATAGTAGATCAGAACCGGATCCGTAATATGTACACCGGGAAGCTGCTGTCTTATATACCAGATGATAGATTCCTCACTTTTCTTTTTCATCCGTCCGCCTTTGCGTGGATTTGTCCGGTTTGCGGCTGTATAGTCATTTAAACCATCCAACCGCCCGGGAATCGTAAATTTATACTCCATCTGCACCACCCATTCCCGCATTACAGCTTCTTATTTCAAGGATTGTATTATTACTTGGATTCCATGCATCAACATAACTAATTGCAGCATCAAACTGTAATACTGGAATATTGTTTCTGGAATTGACTCTGAAATAATCCTGAATATCATGATTACACTCAGAAAACACCTTTTTGCTCATTTCCTTATATGCCAGTGCTTTTTTACCACCAAGAACCTCAATCACTCTTTTATTTACAGTTTTCTTTAATTCCTGCTGCTGTTCATAATCAATGGTCATAGTATTTTCAAGATGTGTGATTCTCTCTTCATGTCCATCGATCATACCAAGCTGTACACGCATCATTTCCTGTGGTGTCATCGGTTTTTGATAGGTGCCGGTTCTTCTGATCTGTGGCAGCACTTCCGATGTCACCCAACGTTTAAAACGCTTTGCTCCTGGCATTTTGCTTGAAAGAATCAAACTGTAAAGTCCCGATTCATTAATACAAATAACTTCCCGGTTTTGACCTGACAGAACGATTCGTTCGGTCAGCTTATCCTCTTCGTCAACATGATCTCTGATGGCTTTTTGTGTATTTGTATATTGCAAAATTTCCGCAATGTCTTTCGCAACAAACCACGGTTCTCCATCTACCGTTACTGTTCGGATCTCTCCAAACTCTCTATTCTTAAAAATCTCTAACTGGTTCAATAACTTCTCCTTTCCCTCCGGCACCCATCGGCACCGGAGATCATAGCTCTTGATAATACTGTGATATATTATTTTTCACACAAACTGTTTCTTAAGGTGTTTCAACCCTACAAATAACTTTTTCCATATCTCTTTCGAAAAGCATCCCTGGCATCATCCTCGTTCACATCCTCATGTTCTACGATATAATGCTTTTCCCATGCAAGCTGACCGATAATGTGCATCAACACACTCATTTCCTTATTACGGTGCACGCTCATGTTCCCCTCATGATGCTCATAGGATAACGGCACCCACAAACCATCTTCGTCCGATAACCGGCGTTTCGCTGTCCCCTCAAAGATATGATGCCTGTGCACGTTCGGCGTGCCGTCGATCATGTCATACCCGGCATATTTCATATCAACAACAATAGAATCTTTCATCTACACCTCCCCGATCAATTCACTTGACCAGATAGGTTTTGTCAGCACCTTTGTAGCCTTACAATAATCGCATACTTCACAACGAATCGGTTTTATCTCTCCATTTTTCAACATAAGAATTGCCGGCGTATTGTGCTCTACCTCCGTGAGTGCTTCATCTAAAAGACTTTGTTCTACTGCAATGAGTTCTATATCTGCCACTTTCTCTTTTGAAATAGCAGCAATAAAAAATGGAAGTTTCTTTCCTGTATTGATCTCAACAACTTTCTGATACACTGCTCCCTGAATGTAATAACCCCATTCTCCAAGGAAGTTAAGAAATCCGATATCATGATGTGGGAAAATCTTTTTTATGCCCTGACAGGTTTTCAGATCCACAATGCATTTGCCTGGATGGTAACTGTCAATTTTGATTTTCCACTTTGCACCAAACATATCCGCTGTCATGATGACCTGTTTTTCGCCACTCATGTACTGCATAAACAGTGCATCCCTTTCACATCGGTTAATCATCTCATTTGCCTTTACATACTCGGCTTTCAGATTTCCATCCTTTTTAAACATGCATGGATGCTGCGCTTTGAATAAATCAAGCGTTCCCTCAAAATGTGCATCTACATAAGAACCGACCATCAATGCTGTGGAATCTTCCATAGCCTCCACCCATGTACCATTTAACTTTGCAAGGGCATATTCTTCACAGCCAGGCTTACCATATGTACCCATGAAATCTTTATACTGGCTGACAGATAAATACTCTTCATTTGCCTCACGGCTGTAATAATTCTCACTCGTTAATAACATTATCAAATACCTCCGATGCTTCTTTTGCGATTTGTGCCTGTCTGGAATCTGCGAATGGATCCGGCACATCTTTTTCAACAGGGAAATAATCTTCTGTCTTTGCCTGTCCGTTTTTCAAAGCTGTGTATACTCCCCATAAGTCGGTACACTCGTCAGCACCAAAATCTCCCATGTTCCGTCCTGCATATTTTTCGATCTGTTCTTTTGTAACTCCAAAATCTTTTTTAAACAGCTTTTCAATCTTGTTAATCTTCTCCTGACTTGGAAGTTCTCCATAGCTTTTTTTCTGTGTTTCTTTACATTCATTAACAGCCATATCTACAACGTCTCCCGGAATAACTCCAAGTATACAGGCTCTCATTCTTCTTGCACCGAAGTTTGCGGTAGCCTCATAAATATCCCTGCTGTCAGTAAGCGCATACGATCCATTTCTTGTATCCCTTTTATGCTCAACACCGAAAATCTTTGTCACACGGGTATTTGTCTCTAAATCCCACGCATATGCCATCATTTCTGATTTTCCGTCTTTCTGCTCTAACTCGATAATTCCATAGTCGATGTTTCCCCAGTTCTGAGCTAATGACTCCGCCAGACGGACCGATGGTCCGCTGACATTCTGCCCGCCTCTTGGATATGAATAAATTGCCTGTTCTGCTAACGTGGCTCTCTGACAACTCCTTCTTATCTTTTCTATTGCTTCATATTCATCTCTGGGAAACTTCTTAGCCATAAAGATGGCGCCCTGAACTTCCTGTGTCTGTCTGTTTACCATCATTTCTGTCTGTGATGTCTTAGGTGCAACTGCCGTCTGCTGCCCTACTGATACCATATTATCCATGCCATACCTCCTATAATGTAACTACCGTCATTGTGTCATCATCTGTTGTTCTGGTCGCAATAAACTGCAACCCTTTGTTTTTGCATTTCTGATACAGTTTTTCACGCAGATCTGTTGCAAGTTTCTCCACTCCATCGATCAGGATGATATTTAAACCGTTCGGGTTCTGAATTGCCACATCAATGCAGAGATCCAGTTTTTCTCCCTCTGACAGGTTCGATACCGGCAGACCGTTAATCAATGGCGTTCCATTTTCTACCGTCAGGCCAGCGATCGGAATCGTACAGTTCGTAAGGATTTCTCCCGGAAGCGTTCTCGCTTTTTCAATCTTATCTGTAAGCTCCTGTGACTGTGCCTGCATTTCCTCGATTTCACTCTGCAGTCGGAGCATTCTTTTATATTCATTGATATGAGACTGCATTTTTTCAATCTCCTGTGCCTGCTCCTGCAATGCTGTCACATCCTGTGGCTGCTTGTCTGCATATTCTGCATACTCGGCGATCTCTGCATCAAAACGTGCCACATTCGCTTTGTAAGTCTGTTCGATGACTTCCAACTTATCTGATTTCTTAGATGCAAGTTGTTCTTTTTCCGTCTCATAAGCTCTAATCTGTTCATTTAAAGATGCAATGGATTTATCAATCTGGTTTGCACGGTTAGCAATTTCACGATCCAGTGCTGTGATCTCAATCTCACGATCAGCATCAAACTTTCTAATCTTACTATCGCGACTGTCTCTCAACAGTTTTGCTCTCTCGATGGTCTGATTTTCTTTCTGCATACGCTCGATCTGACGATAAATATCTCCGGCGCTTGCCTGTTCCCATTTTTCAACGTCATATCCAACTGGGATACCATTTGCGATCTCTTCCACAAAAGCTTTTTTATTTCTGATATCGCGGTCAATATTACGGCGGTTCTGATAATAATCGCCGTTCTCTGCCTGAATATCATTCAGCACAGAAAGAATGTTCTGATCGTAAGAAACCCACGCTGGAATCTCCCCGAACCACTCCTTGATTTTGTTCATATCCCATGGATACTCAATCATATCAAGGATAATCGCATTCTGCTGCTTTTTATCCATGTTCATAAACTCGATAGGATTCAACTGCAACGGTGTGAATAATTCCTTTAAAAACGCTTCTGGACTTCCTACCTCTAAACCATCTCTTTTCACTGACTTATAAGGTGCCTTTCCTATTCTGACCTTACGATCAATGGAAAGTCCGGTATCCGTTTCAACGATAATCTCGCCCTCGTTCTCTCCCTTATGTACGATATAGTCGCGATCACTCTTATTGGTAAGCGCGTACTTAATTGCATCCAGCACAGAACTCTTGCCTGTACCATTTTTACCGGACAGCTCTAAAGAACTTCCATCTGCCTCATACTCTCTGATTCCGAAAAGATTTTTGATTTTAATTTTTGTAATATTACTCATGCTTGATCTCCTTTAATATCTGTATTCTCTTGTCACTTTGTCCCCATCGTTCTCAATCATGATGGATAATTCTGTCTCAGTATTGAGACAAAACCTGCTTCTTATATCTCCGTTGGATGTACAGACAATCGCTGCCACTCCCTCAACGCCGATTTCTTCTAAAACCTCACTCAAATGCTGCAACTCTTCAATAAGATTTTCCTCATCCTTACTGCACAACTTAATTTTTGACACTTATAAATTCCTCCATTTCCATCTGCGTCCAATCCGTTGCCCGGACCATCCGCTCAATCTGTTTTTCGCGCTTCTGCCGTTCTGTCTCCCCGGTTATGCAGTCATCACACACTCCGTTACGACCTTCACCCGGATCCATGGAACATCCACAGCGTTTGCATTGTTTTTCATACATTGACACAACCTCAATTCCAGTGTTACAATAAACGCAGAAATACTTGGTATTTCCACGATTGAAATAGCACCTGTCCTCGCCAAAGTTCAGGGTGCTATTTTTTTGTCCTCGATCAACACCATATCCCCATCCAGCTTGTCCGCCTGATGAAAATAAAACATCTCGATCTGCATCTCTCTTCTGCGCTCCGACAGAACTCTCAACCCGTATCCAGCTCCGGCGATAAATCCACCAAGGATACAGACTGCTCCGGCGTAGTACATGTATACTCCGTCACTGTCGAGGCAGCACATGGCAAGCATTGATATGATCCCGCCGGATGCCATGATGATTTTAGATAAACGTCTCACACTTCCTCCTTCCTGCTTGTCCACCAAGCCACACCTCATGTGGCGGTTTTCATTTGCTTTTCCTTATGAGCTCTCTCCTGTGCCAGCAACAGCTCCACAGCCGCATCATTTAAACGCTGATGCCTTGCTTTTTCCTCTTCCGGCGTCAGGATCGGGATCAGATTGATGTTCGTACCGTTCGGGAACTCCTGAATCACTCTGCGATATTCCATAAAATTACCTCCTCTTCTTTAGTTAATGCTGTACTGGTTGTCTTTGTTACTCTTTGCTTTCAGTTTCTTTACCTCTCCATCTGCGGTACAACCATTACTGCAATTATCGCTCTAATACTTTCTGCAATCAGTTTGATACTGCATTAGGCACATTAATTAAACTACGAAATCAATCTCAATATAAGAACAACTATTGCAACCACTAATGAAATAATTGAGATTAACGTCACTCTATTTAATGCTCTACTGTAATCATCTTTCCCGTTGTTAAACGGAAATGGTTTTCTCATATCTTTCTTCTCACTCTCCTTCCTATTGTTACCTTGAAATAATTTGTTTTGGATGTTACTCTTTATATGCCCGGCAAGAAACGGAGTAACATATGCTTGAAAAAGAAAAAACAAATTGTCCGCGTAACAAACACGAAGTAACAATTACTCATTACTATGAAGAGATAAACGGTGCAAAGGTTGATATCTCTCATCACTGTCCTCTTCGTTTTCAAATCAAATGCGACGGAACAGAAGATGGAATAAATAACTGTCACTTAATTAAGAAATACTAACTTTCATTATGCCGGGTTTTCTCCAGTTCATTTACTCTCTGTTGTAAATCTTCAAGGTCTCTTTTCATCCCTCTCTGCCGCAAATCCATCCAATAAAGCCGGTCATATGCATGTGCTTCCATATCAATTTCATGCTTGAACTTTCCAATCTTTCCGATAATGTACTGTTGTAATCTGTTCACCTGATCACTCTCCCTTCTTATTTACTGTCCAGATTATTGGGCAGATGATGTTTCCTACAAATTTCATTTTGAATACTTGAATTTTTCTTCACAAAATAGTAAAATTATTTTAGCCACATCATACTGAAAGGCTTTCAAAGGAAAATCTCGCCTTTGGAAGGAGGTGGCTTATATGATTTCTCTTTCTGAGAAAGCTTTAGAGATTCTTCAAGCAGAAACGGAAAAAACAGAATTTTCAAATTCTGACCTAATCTCAAACGGTTTTTCTAATGCAACTGCCAAAGTTGCTATCAACGAGCTTGAAGCTGAAGGCTATATTTTCATCAGCCGCACTTATGTGAACGGTAACGTAGTTTTTGAACTTGTATAGCCTACATGACCCTAAGTGTTCGCAGCGCTTGGGGTCATTTTGTTTTGTCAGGCATATGGGAGCTTTTTCTGATAAATCTGTCAACCTTTACTCCTAGGGCATCACAGATGCTTGCATACTCTCCTACCTCACATTTTCTTTTTCCCTGAAGAATTAAGCATAACCGAACCTCTGGCACACCAGACTTTTCGGCGATTGCTTTTTGCTTTAGTCCAGACTTATCAATGAAGTCTTTCAATTCCATAAAATCTAAAACCATCTTTCTTTTTTCACCTCCGCTCCATGTTTTCTGGAATGTTTAAACTATATTCCATTTTTCATGGAATGTCAATAACAAATTTTAACTTTTTTGAAATTTTATTTTACAATTCCAAAATTTCGTAATATAATAAAATCAATCCAATAAGGGAGGGCAAAGCCATGAATGAATACCTTGTATCTCAATTAAGAAAGGGACGTTTAGACAAAGGCTTAAAGCAAAGTGATGTGTCCAAAGAAACTGGCATTAAAAATACCACATTAAGTAATTATGAAAACGGTGTGACAGAACCAGATATGGATACATTTTTAACACTATGTGAGTTATACGAATTAGATTTTGTGTCTTTAATGGAGGAAGCATATGGAATAAAAGTTCCAGGCAAGAATTTTCATATCAAGCCATCTGAAATGGAATTGTTAGAAAAATATAATGCTCTCGACGAACATGGCAAAGAAATGGTAGATTTCACACTGGAAAAAGAATATGAGCGCTCTATTGCAGAAAAGAAGAAGTCCGACAATATTGTCCCTATGGCGGTTAAAGAATCTTCTGATTATGAGCTTAATGCCGCGCACGCCGACGATTACATGGGTGCACCGGATGAATTAAAAACAGCAGAAGAAAAAATGCTTGATGAAGATTTCTAGTCCGTTTTATCGGACACTTAATATGTTATACTGTTGCGGGAGGTGAATCACATGACATATGAAGAACTTCTTATAGAAGCAGATGCAAACAATCTCACTGTAAAGGAAAAGCCGCTTCCAATCAGTAAGGGGCGAATTAAGGGCAATCGAATTGCTATACGAAAAGACATGACTGAAACAGAAAAAGCCTGTGTACTAGCAGAAGAGCTCGGACATTATTATACTGCCGTTGGTAACATCCTTGACCAATCTTCCATAGAAAACCGAAAGCAGGAAATGCAAGGTAGGATCCTTGCTTATAATAAACAGGTTGGTCTTCGCGGTATCATCGATGCATATTTGCACAACTGCAAAAACCTGTTTGAAACAGCAGAATATCTTGGAGTTACCGAAGAGTTTTTAAACGACAGCCTAACATACTACACAAATAAATACGGTGTATGCACACAGGTTGATAATTATGTTATATTTTTTCAACCAAATATAGGAGTTATGGAATTAATCTAAAGAAAAGAGGAACATATTATGACATGTCCAAATTGTGGAGCTGAAGGAAATGGGAAATTTTGTGAATACTGTGGTTGTGAGTTACCGCGAAACGCCCCTGACACCATATTAAATAACCAAACCAATAGTACCGTAATTAATAATTACTACTCTGCACCACAGCAAACACCAACACCCAATCAAACTGTCAGCCGTCCTTATATACAGGCTCCTGCCGTCAGTGGGAAAAACCAGACAGTTGCACTTGTATTGTGTATATTTCTCGGTTTTTTTGGTGCTCATTATTTTTATGTTGGAAAAGCTAAAATAGGAATCTTATATCTTCTCACCATGGGTTTATTTGGAATTGGTTGGCTCGTAGATATATTTAGAATCGCAACTGGTTCTTTTAAAGATAGCTCGGGATTATGCTTAAAAAAAGCTGTTTCCTCATCTCATACCCCCACTACTTATAGTTCATCCACAACAGTTACATCTGCAAGGACGATGGATTCGAACAAACCATATGATAATATGGATGGTCATGAGTTTGAATATTTTTGTGGTGATCTATTAAAGAAAAATGAATTTTCAAATGTTGAAGTCACAAGAGGAAGTGGCGATCAAGGTATTGATATTATTGCTTATAAAGATGGGGTAAAATATGGTATCCAATGCAAATGCTATTCCCAAAACATAGGCAATAAAGCGGTACAAGAAGCGTTTGCCGGCAAAACCTTTTATGATTGCCATGTTGCCGCTGTATTAACTAATCAGTATTTTACCAGAAGTGCAAAAGAACTGGCAGAACATAACGGTGTCTTACTTTGGGATAGGAATAAATTAGAAGAATTTATAAGGAAGTCATCAACCATTTAACATCATTGCTCGGCTATTACAAGTATGTTAGAATCGATATGATACTACAAATAAAATACGAAGGAGATTGTGTTATGAAAAACAGTCAAACACCAGAAGCTACAAAAACATGTAAACATTGCAAGTCCATCATTCCAAAAGGCGCAAAAGTATGTCCATTCTGTCGCAAAAGACAAGGCAGTGCAGGGAAATGGATTCTGATAATTATTGTCGTCATCGTTATTTTCGCAGCTATTAACGGTGGAAATAATGAATCCAGTTCAAATTCTAACGTGTCTGACTCTGATACCACCATTCAAAGTGATAATAATTCAAACGACTCAACCATACCAACACCATCCAACGCTACAGCATCATCCGATATCGTAGCATCTGACAGTACAACAGACGAAAAGGAATCTGCCGGATTAACAGAGGAAAAATATAACAGTATTGAAACCGGCATGACATATGACGAAGTCGTCGACATCATCGGTGAGGATGGCACGAATATTTCAGAATCCGAAGTTGCCGGTATCAAAACTGTTATTTATGAATGGACTTCATCTGAGAGCTGGGGAAATGCCAATATAACATTTCAGAATGACAAAGTTGTCAACAAAGCTCAATTTGGTGTTTCCTCTGGGGACGATGTTGAGATTACGCTAGAACAGTACAATTCCATCGAAACAGGAATGACTTATGATGAAGTAGTTGCTCTGCTTGGTGGAGAAGGAGCTCTTATCTCTGATACAGAAATTGCAGGTTCTACATCACAAATTTACATGTGGAACGGAACATCCTTTGGATCAAATGCAAATATTACATTTTCAGACGGTAAAGTTATTGCAAAAGCGCAGGTTGGCTTAAACTAAACAACCATAAAAATACACATATAAAAACCGCCCCAGTGCTACCAACACCAGAGCGGCAAACACATTGCTCCGAAAAGCATATGCCCTAAGCAAGCATATTGTATCATTCGGAGCAGCCAAACGCAAGCGGAACACCTGTTCTCTGCTGGCTGTTATTTTTATACTCTTTTTTACATACATTTTCACAAAGGAGTGATACCTTATGCCAAACACCGAATCATTCACCGTAAATGAAGTCTTAGTCTATCTCCGCAAGTCCCGGTCTGACAGCCCGGATATGTCTGTGGAGGAAGTTCTCCGCAAACACGAGGAGATGATCCAACAATATGCCTCCACGCACTTCTGCTCTCCGATCCCGGAGAAGAACATCTTCCGCGAAGTTGTCTCCGGCGAGACGATCGATTCCAGGCCACAGATGAAAAATCTGCTGAAAATGATCGAGTCCGAACAGTTTAAAGCTGTCCTTGTTGTGGAGCCACAGCGTTTGTCCCGCGGTGATCTTGAGGACTGCGGCAGGCTGATCAATATTCTCCGCTATACAAATACAACGGTTCTCACTCTCACGCACTCTTTCAACCTGCAGGAAGAATATGAGCGTAAGTTTTTTGAGATGGAGATCACCAGGGGCAATGACTACCTGGAATACACCAAGCGTATCTTAAGACGTGGACGAGAGGCGTCTGTTGCCAAAGGGAATTATATCGGCTCTGTGGACCCATACGGCTATAAGAAAACAGTTATCAAAAAAGATGGCATCACCTGCCACACGTTAGAAATTATCCCGGAGGAAGCCGATACGGTAAAACTGATCCATGAACTTTACGCTTACACACCGGAGGGCATCGGCTTTACGAACATTGCGCACAAGCTGGACGCCATGCATATTAAGCCAAAGAAAGCAGCTCACTGGACACCGGCGATCATCAGCTCCATCCTCTGCAACCCGCTCTATCTTGGCATGGTCCGGTGGAACAACCGGAAAGTCGTAAAATACATTAACGAGGGACAGTTGGCAAAAGCGCGCCCGCAAAACTCTGAGGCGAAATATTATAAGGGGCTGCATGAGCCGATCATCACCCAGGAATTATACGATGCATGTATGGCGAGACGCGGGACCAATCCGAGCCTGCGCAGGAACAAAGAGCTCTGCAATCCGTTTGCCGGTCTGCTCTACTGTGGCACTTGCGGTCATGCCATGTCCCTTAAAATCTACAAAAATCACAATTCCGTCTCTCAGATGATGCTCTGCAACCATCAGGCTTACTGTCATACCAAATCCGTGCTCTATTCTGCCTTTTTAAGGCGTTTTATCTCTTCCATGGAAGATACTCTGAATGACTTTGAATTGGCGCAGAAATCGGATGACGGCAGGACGCAGACGATCAGTAAAACGATCGTGATCAATCTGGAAAACAAACTGAAAAAACTGAATGAAAAAGACGCCCGGCAAAAAGATGCTTACGAGGACGGGATCTATTCCAAAGAGGAGTTTTTAAAGCGGAATGTCAAAACACAGCAGGATATCGCATCCACGATCATTGCGTTGGAGGATGCCAGAGCAAAGAAAGCCGACATTATTGATTATGAGGAAAAGATAAGACGTTTTAAGGACTGTCTCCATGCCCTGAATGATCCGGAGCTGTCGGCAGCCGAAAAGAACCGGTTCTTAAAATCCTGTGTTGACAAAATTTTATATTATAATAATATGGAGTCAAAAGCGGGGATCGGGCGATACATAGAGAATGTTTTTTCCCTGGAAATCCAATATAAATAGCCATATCCAATGTATCTGTACCTATGAATTAGCCCACCTCGAAATGATTGCCGCCATCGTCCGCCAGCTCACCAAAGGCTTAAGTGCTGAAGAACTTGAGGCCGCCGGTTTCGCTCCTTACTATGTCGATCACACGGCCGGGATCTGGCCGCAGGCAGCCGGCGGTATTCCGTTTAATGCCTGTGAATTCCAGAGCAAAGGCGATGCGATCACGGATCTTTTTGAAGATATGGCTGCGGAGCAGAAAGCCCGCACCACCTACGATAATATTTTACGTCTTGTCAAAGATCCGGAAGTCTGTGAACCGATCCGTTTTCTGCGCCAGCGCGAAATCGTGCATTTCCAGCGTTTCGGTGAAGGCCTCCGCCTGGTTCAGGAAGAACTTGACAGCAAAAACTTTTATATGTGCAACCCGGAGTTTGATCTGGGATGTGGCAAATAGACTGCATGTTCTGCAAGCCGGCTTGTTGTCACAAACAACATTTTGCATTCTATTAGCATGAATAAAATACTGCGTACAATATGCCCCTCCGGCATTTGTACGCAGTATCCATATATTTCTCATCATACCACAACTTATTCAAATCAAACATTACACAGGCAGACCTGACACACCGGACAGAAACTTACATCGTTTCCATCAACCGGTCAATTGCATTGATGATCTCATCGATTTGTGGTTTCATGCTTCCAGCCTTTGAAGAAAGTTTTAATGCTTCCTCCCTCTGATTTTTCATTTCTTCGACATTATATTCCATCCGATCCCTTAATTTCTGTCTGCGCAGGATCAGGCCGTGCTTCACCTCAACCATTTCCTTGGGATCAATCAGGGCTGCTGCCTGCGTGATCCAGACCTGTGCATCATATAACTGATACTGGTTCAATGCCCGCACCAGTCTGCCATTAAAGTATTCAAGATCCTCATTTGTGCGTTGATATTTTTCACGTTCACGCACTGCATCCATATAATACTGCCACAGCTGATTTAATTCTGAAGCTCTTCTTACATGATACTTCTCACAGGCATAATCAATGGCATTCGTGATATTGACATATTTAAACTTTACCTTATTAAGTAAAAGAATTGCCTTATTTGCACTTCGTTCCGCTAACTTGATCTCAGAGTCATTGTGCAGCATCTTTAAATAATCGGCACACACCGCCACTGCAGTGACAAAAATAAGTACCATCCATGCATAATATGTATCAACCTTAAATCCAAGCTGTAACGTGATAAGTGTCACTGCCACTGCTGCCACAATTGCAAGAATGATGTATAATAAATTCTTTAAACTTTTCTGCTGGTGCATCAGATATTCACGGTGTAAAAGCCATCTGGATTTTTCCCGTTCAAGATATTTCATATCCTTTTTAATAGTATCCTGATAGATTTCATTCGAGCTAAGGCGTTTGATTGCATCCGGCATGGTTTTTTCTTCCTGCTGAAGCTGCGTAAACTGTGCATCTGTCAGTTTTTTTTCTGAATTAAGGAAAATATTTCTCGCACTGTTTAACTGCACGACATTCTGTGCCACATCCGCAATTTTTTTCTTTTCAGGTTCCGGAAGATCTTCTAATTTCTGGACATCATTCAGATAAGACGTGACTGTTCGGTACTCCGATTTTTCCTCCTCGATTTCCCTTGTGATATCGATCATCTGCTCTAATCGTTCCACAACATACTGCTCCACCTGTTTCGGATCTTTTATGTTATTTTCCGTCAGCACAGTCTGACTCAGATCATCCATTTTTTCTTCAAAACTGCGTTTTTTCCATCTGTCAAAAAATTTCATTTATACCATACAATCCTTCCTGTACTGTTTTTTCCATTCCTCAAGCTGCGTCTCCCACACATTTTCATCCCCCGGATCCCACTCATCAAGCATTGTCTCAAACTGACATATCGCATCACTTCTACTGCAGCTGCTCAATTCATCTGCAATCTTTTTTGCTTCCTCCGGTTCTATTTTAAAATATTCTCTCCTGCGTTCAAATGCCCGCTCATCATGATTACAGCGGCATGCCATCAGACACTCTTTCAAGGACTCTTTATCACTGCTTTTTTCATATGCCCTTGCATAGCAGTCAGCTGCCTGTTCAAACAAAAACAGCCTCGCATATGCGGTACCAAGATTGTGCCACACTGCGCCAACCATCTGTGGCATTTCAGTTTCACACGATTGCAGAAGTTTTCTGTATTCTGCAATACTGCTGACGTATTTCCGGTTCTCCAGAAAACGGTCAGCTTTGATTTTCCCACATTCAAATGCCGACTTATGTTCCATTTCCTGAAGTGTATTCCGGATCTGCTTTTGTTCCTCTTTCGTACAATAACCACACGCTGACATCAGACAGCCGGTAAATTCAGACAAAACACCTCCGCCAGCCTTGATATTCCTTAGATTCTGTGCAATATCCGGCAAATGCTGTTCATTTTCCACCCAGTCACACAACTCGTCATCCATAAAGTCTGCATCCAATAGACAGGTATTATTTTTGATATAATAGCACAGTTCATCCAGCGAATAAACATTTAACGATACATTTTCAATATAATAGGGCATCGCCGCTAACTGCTGGCTGCATAAGATCAATTCGCCCATTCGTTTCTCCTGCCTCTCCTTTGTCTACTGTACATTTTCCAGTGACATCATATATTCCCATGTTTTGTCAGAACTCTTAAATATCTCCCCAAAGCCAAGGTCTTTGATCCTGATCTTTACTTCCATGTCGGAAACCGGCTGTGCTTTGATGCGAAGACGCGTTGTGCGTGGCGGACGTTCGGGAAGGTCTGCAAGCGTGAGTTTCTCAATCTTCGCTTCCTTGCTGTTTGGCAGCTGCAGCCAGAAATCGATCTCGTTTGATCCATCCAGCAATACTTCGCATTCTCCAACAGTCTCGTACCAGTTATCTCCTGCACTGATCAGCGTAAAAAACTCTGTTTTTCCCTGGCTCTGCACTTTCAGGCTTACATTCACTTTCATCTCATTATCGCCCATATAGACAAACTGCCAGCTGTTTTCTTCCGTCATACACTTTCTTGCCGCTGCATAACAGGCACCCTTGGAATAAAGATTTTTCCCCATAAAAACCCTGCGGCCTTTGCACAAAAAAGAAAGGGACTCCTTCATCCATTCACCATCAAAACCGTCTCCGGTCAGGTAAACTGCCGAAACAATATGCCCTCCTGTCACTTCTGATACGATTTTTAAAAAGCTGGCATCTTTATTTGCCCGGTCTATATTCCGCTGTTCCTCACTGATCGTGACAAGCTGCGGCATGGTTCTTTGATCCCGTTCCAATCTCCTGCACCAGACCTCATCTCCCCGGTTGTCAAACAGACACACATCATGCAGCCATAATTCTTTTTGCTGGCTGAATGCGAAATAATAAAAACTCTCTCTCCTGTCAATGAGTGTCAGCTTTCCCTCCGGTATTCCAATTCTTTCTGCTACCTGAAGAAAGAGCTCCGTCACCTCCCGCGACAGCTGTTCAAGTGTGATAACCAAAAAGTCAGGTATCACAGGATTCCCCAGTTTTCCCGCAAGATATACCAGCTTTTTTATGTAGAGTGCTAACAGTTCCTGTGCCTTATAAGTTTCCCCCTCTATGAAAAACTCTTTTCCCGCAAGAGCTGCCTGCAGCAGACCGGATACTGCTTCCTCTCCCTGCAAAAGTGCCAGACGTTTTGCCTCCTCACCGATAAACCACTGACCGATCCCATGTTTTTTGGCAAGTATCAGAGGAATCTGGTATACTTCACTGCCTGCCACTGTGCTGACAGTCTCCGGTTCCTTCATATTCAATTGGAAATAACTGATCACGGCATTGTCATTATCAAGATCAATGCCAAGATAATACGACGTTTTTTCCACTTTTCTCCCTCTTACTTATAAAATACGGAATACCTCATTCGTTACCATCTGCATTCCATAGTATTGTTTCATTTCTCTCTTTTGCATCTCACGTTCTCCCATCGCGTGATGCATCAGCATGTCATTCAACATTTCATACCTTCCATGAGATTCTTCGTCCGGTACATTTCGGCAATTTAAGCAGGCACTTTCCGTTATCTTCTCCTCCGCCTTTTCCTGCTCTGTCATATAATAAAGTACAGACTCGCCAAAAAATAAGACAAATTCCTTGACAAAAACACCATCATAGACCTCATTTAACAGTGACTGCTCGTAATGTTCTCCATCCAGGCTAAAATGAATCATAATTTTTTGTCCCGGATCTGTATGATATTCCACAAACGCTTTGTCATACAAATGATACTTTAAACGTAATTCTTTCTCAAACTCCAGGAAAAATGCAAAGCAGCGGTTCTTAGACGTGTACTCTTCCAACAATTCATCTGCCACCTGATACATCGCATCTGATAAATGCTCTTTCTCTGAGAAATATTTCAGCAGCCCCAGTTTACACGCATCGTTGAGAGGATTTCCTTCCTGATAACGGGCAAAGATCTGTTCAAATACATACTCCGGTACCACCATATTCCTCACCAGCCATGCATCTGCAAAATACGATAAATATGCCATACAGATCAGTTCCCGTCCCCCGCCTTTTACATAACTCTCGTAGATCTCTTCAATATCCGCAATATAATCAGTCGAATACAGCATCTGGCTTAAAATACGTTCCTCAAGATCAAACGTGTCAATATCAAATGCTCCCGCAGCTTTCCAGATCTCCGCCATCGTCTTTGTTGCACCATTATAATATTTACAAAGATAGATAAGGATCACATCATTATAAGTGCCTCTGTAAAATACATGTTCTGCAAACCCAAGAAGGAAATCATCTTCCTCAAACCCTGCTGTATGAATCGCATAACTGCACAGAGAAACGCATGCAGCCGTATCCATGTGCTCATACCCACACTCTTCTGCCATGCGATACGCAGTTTCATACAAATGTTCTTCCGTCAGGTACTGCATCAGCATACGGCGCGCAGCTGCAGATAACAATTTATGATCCAGACCGGTCAGACAGCCCGCCTCATACTTTCTTTTCCGGTAAAATGATATGATCTGTTCGGCAATTTCCCTTTTATAGCGGTCACTCACCTGCGGTGCTTTTAAAACAGTCCACACACCCGGAAAATCTGAATCATCCACTCCATCCGCAACTTTTTGCTGCATGGAATATAGAATATAGGATAATTCTCCCTGTGCAAGTTCTGTACACTTTTTCACACAATGGTCAATATCCATCAGCGGCTCTTCACAACAACCGATTTCCTCACAGAAACGATTACCATAAATGTCCTCCATGATCAGGCAGTAATCCTTTGTATATACAGTAAAGTATGCAGCCCCGTTCCGGATCATGGATTCCCTGTTATTCACATGATTGCATGCTGGGCTGCATGCATATTCATAAACTTCTATCTTTGCTGCCTGTGGATCCGTACAGATCATCTTGTGCGTAAAAAGAATTTCAGCTGCCCAATGCGCAATATCACTATTTATAATCCCCTGTTCAAACATTTCATCATATATCACGGCCAGATTATCATCGATATGACCAGCCTCCATCTGCTCCATCGCAAACCGTTCCATGATCGGCAGATATTTCTGATATACCTCAGGCTGCACCTTTTTTGCCGCAATAATATTGACAAATAAAACCGCTTTCTGCTGCCAGGACAATCCACTGTCATACTGAAAATACAGCTGAAGCATCTTTGGTACACGTTCTAATTTTCTTCCATCCAGTGATAAAAGATACGCTTCATACAGGCTCGTGATGCGGATCTCACGTTCAATTCCAAGTTCATACCAGTGATGATACTTTGCACCAAAGCACTGGCTGCGGATCAGATATCCTAACACCGCCGTCAGCATTTCATCATCCGGTTTCACCTCATAACACGCCTCTAAAATATGGTATAAAAACGGATGATATTCTTTTTTTTCTGAAATAAGCCCGGCCACCTGTATTGCTATATCCCGTGTCATAATGCCCCATCTTGCAGTCCAGTATAATATGCGAACCTCAAATGATCCAAGTCTCGCCAGTAAATATGGATCCTGCCAGATCAGATAATATGCCTCCAGATAAAAATACGGGCTGTTATCATAACGCATCCAGTCACGAATTGCTTCTAACCTTTCTGCCGGCTTCTGATAATACTCTTCTTTTAAAAATAACAGCACCCAGAACAACATCGAATTATCCGGATGCAGTTTAAAAATCTGTTCCACTTCCGTCGTCAGACGATCCACATAGGACGGCTCCCGCTCCATCAATGTGCACAGATAAAGATAATACCCCCATTCCGGACTTTCATGATCCTCACACGTCCGTTTAAAATCATCTAATATCCAGGATGCCTCCTGTCTCTGGCGGTTGATGATCAGCGTCTGTGCCTTCATCAGTCCATAAATCTTTTCATTCTCACACAAAACGGAAAGATGATCCAAAATAACCCCCGACTGGTTTGCCCATACTCCGGTCACAATCCGTTTCAGGCGGTATTCCAGATAAAGCTGCATTAATTTTATGCGTGATTTCTGGATATCAAAAAAAACAGGTTCATCCTTCGTTTTATTTTCCTGCTTAGTCGTGGCACACACCGTATAGATCAATGATTTCTGTCCCGGTATCTCCAGACGGATCTTTCCAAAATTCCTTCCCGCATGCATTTTTTCTGCCACAATATAATATTCCACATCACAGATACTTCCCACAAACATCTCATCGGTGACCCGTGGTTTCTTTAAAACCAGAAATTCTGCATCCGAATGGACTCTGATTTCAAGATATCCATGCTGGTTTCTGTTCACCTGAAAAGTTTCAAGTCTGTTTTCATGCACCTGGTAAAATATGGCACTGCTTTCTTCCAATGAAACCACAGTCCGCTTCTTTTTGTGGATTCCGATCAAAAACTCCTCCACTTTCTGTCCGGATGGTGTTCCTTTCGACAAACCCTCATATAAAAGCATCTCCCTTTTTTCATCCGGATGAAATATGTTTTTAAACTTGCCCGAATAAAACAGATGAAATGCCTCGTCAAAGTCGTTTTCTGATAATCTGGCAAAATCGGATAAATTTTTCACTTTGCCAACCGAGGATTCTGCATACAGTTTTGAAACAGACACAACAAAAGAAAGGTTATATTCACCCTGTTCTACTACGATACAGAACTCTCCTTTTTGAATATCACCTTCGATCAGACCATAACTATGAAATTGGTAACGAATCCTTATTTCTTCCCCTTCAAACTGCGGTGTCAGACATTCCATCCTCGGATTGGAAGAATATACGATTCCACGCATCGGCACATGATTTGTGCTTGTGATCACGAAATCCCCCGAAATATCATTACCTTCCATTGCTGTGATGTCAATCTTATCCACAGAAATTGAAAGAGACGGCTTTAAGTGTTCGAATTTTCCCCTTGCCAGTTGTTGTATCCGTCTTCGCAAATCGACACCTGCTTTTTCTCTCTTAATTGCTTGCTTTTTCAATGACAATCATTATAATAGATTATAAACCAATTTGGAGGAGTTCGCAATGATAAAACACAAAGACCATTTTCACGGAAGTGATTTAGAAAAAATAGAACAGATTTACGGCATCAAAAAAGAAGAGATCGTCAGTTTTTCCGCAAATGTCAATCCGCTTGGCGTATCACCGCTTCTTCGGACCGCTCTCTCCGAGCAGATCGATGTGATCACGACATACCCTGACAGGGAATATACCTCCCTGCGCAAATGCATTGCAGAATACTGCGGCACCGAATACGAAAACGTCATCGTAGGAAATGGTTCCACGGAACTGATCTCTCTTTTTATACAGATCGAGCACCCGAAAAAAGCGATGGTCATCGGACCTACTTATTCCGAATATGAGAGAGAGATTTCACTCGGCGGAGGCACAACACTCTACTATCCGCTCCGTGAAAAGGACAACTTCCGCTTAGATGTCGACGATTTTATCTCCCATTTAAATGAAAGTATTGACCTGATCGTCATCTGCAACCCGAACAACCCTACTTCATCCTGCATCACCAGAACGGAAATGCGCCATATCTTAGATGCCTGCAAGGAACATGACATTTACGTTATGGTGGATGAAACTTATGTGGAATTTGCTGATAATATGGCTGAAATCTCAGCCGTGCCGCTGACAAACTATTATAACAATATCGTTATCCTGCGCGGCACCTCAAAGTTTTTTGCAGCACCGGGTCTTCGTCTCGGCTATGCGATCACAGGCAACCGTGACCTGATCAAATCAATCAATACCAGGAAAAATCCGTGGACGATCAACTCCCTTGCTGTCGTTGCCGGAGAGACGATGTTCCGTGACACTGCATATATCAAAGCCACCAAAGATCTGATTTCTTCCGAGCGAGCAAGGATCTACCGGACATTCCAGAAAAGTCCTGATTTTAAAGTGTATGAACCGAGCGGCAATTTCATGCTGGTACGCATTTTAAAAGATGATCTCACTTCACAGGATCTCTTTGACCGCGCAATTCGCGAGAAAATGATGATCCGCGACTGCTCCACCTTTCCATTTTTAGACAACAAGTACATCCGGCTTTGCATCATGAATCCGGAGGACAACGACAGACTGCTTGCATGTCTGCTCCGTTAAGTATTCATTAAGTATTAGCAGGGAAGTTTTGGGACAACCCCAAAGCTTCCTTTTATTCATGATAATAGAATGTTCGCGGAGCGTGCATTTTATTATTTTGGGACATAAAAAACGACAGACCGTACGATCTGCCGTTTTTTCATGACCATAGATTCCTGTCGAATCCATACCATCGATTCTTTTTTCCCCTGTAATTACATCATTCCCATGCCCGGGTTACCTGCTGGAACTGCCGGAACATCTTCTTTGATGTTTGCAACAACAGACTCTGTTGTAAGCAGTGTAGATGCAACAGATGTTGCGTTCTGTAATGCTGTTCTTGTAACTTTAACCGGGTCAAGGATACCATTCTCAACCATATCTACATATTCTTCGGTTGCTGCGTTGAATCCGATACCGTCTTTGGACTCTTTTACTTTGTTGATGATAACAGCACCCTCAAGACCTGCGTTTGCAGAAATGTAGTATAACGGAGCTTCGAGAGCTTTTAAGATAACCTTTGCACCGGTCTTCTCATCACCCTCTAAGGTGTCAGCTAACTCTGCAACAGCTTTGGTTGCATGGATATATGCAGAACCGCCGCCTGCGATGATACCTTCTTCTACTGCTGCTCTTGTTGCATTTAAAGCATCTTCCATACGAAGTTTTGCTTCTTTCATCTCTGTCTCAGTTGCTGCACCGACACGGATGACTGCGACACCGCCTGCTAATTTAGCAAGTCTCTCCTGTAATTTCTCTTTATCGAACTCAGATGTTGTCTCCTCGATCTGTCCACGGATCTGGTTTACTCTGCTTGCGATTGCATCTTTGTCACCGGCACCGTCAACGATTACTGTGTTCTCTTTCTGAACTTTGACAGATTTTGCACGGCCTAACTGATCCATCGTTGTGTCTTTTAATTCCAGACCAAGATCAGAGCTGATTACCTGACCACCTGTTAAGATTGCGATATCTTCAAGCATTGCTTTTCTTCTGTCGCCATAACCAGGTGCTTTGACAGCTACTACGTTGAATGTACCACGCAATTTGTTGACGATCAATGTGGTAAGTGCCTCACCCTCGATGTCCTCAGCGATAATGAGTAATCTTGCGCCGCTCTGTACGATCTGCTCTAACAGAGGAAGAATCTCCTGAATGTTGCTGATCTTCTTATCTGTAATTAAGATGTAAGGATCATCTAATACTGCTTCCATTTTGTCCATATCTGTGCACATGTAAGCAGATACATAACCACGATCAAACTGCATACCTTCTACTAAGTCAAGCTCTGTCTGCATTGTCTTAGATTCCTCGATCGTGATAACACCATCGTTGGAAACTTTTTCCATCGCGTCGGCTACCATGTTACCTACGTTCTCATCTCCTGCAGAGATTGCAGCTACTTTTGCGATCTGGTCTTTTCCGTTTACTTTGGAAGACATTGCAAGGATTGCTTCTACAGCTTTATCTGTTGCTTTCTTCATACCACGGCGAAGGATGATCGGGTTTGCACCTGCTTCAAGGTTCTTCATACCTTCCTGTACCATTGCCTGTGCTAAAACAGTTGCTGTTGTGGTACCATCACCTGCAACATCGTTTGTCTTTGTTGCAACTTCTTTTACAAGCTGTGCACCCATGTTCTCGAATGCATCTTCTAACTCGATCTCTTTTGCGATCGTAACACCATCGTTTGTGATCAGTGGAGCACCGTAGGATTTGTCAAGTACTACGTTTCTTCCTTTCGGTCCTAATGTTACTCTTACGGTATTTGCCAGTTTATCTACACCTGCACCTAATGCTGCTCTTGCTTCTGTGCCATATTTAATTTCCTTTGCCATATCTGTCTACCTCTTTCTGAATTTATTAATGATAAAAATATGTTTTACTCTACAACTGCGAGAATATCATTCTGTTTTACAATGATGTATTCTTCTCCGTCTAATTTTACTTCTGTTCCTGCGTATTTCGAATAAATTACCTTCTGACCTGCTTTTACCTGCATGGTAACTTCTTTTCCATCAACCATTCCGCCAGGACCAACTGCTATAACCTCTGCCTCCTGTGGTTTTTCCTGTGCACTGCTTGTAAGGATGATACCTGATTTTGTAGTCTCCTCTGCCTCACACTGTTTTAATACGACTCTGTCGCTTAATGGAACTAATTTCATGTTGCTTACCTCCTGCTTATGATCATCTGTTTTATTTCTTTTGAGTAGTTATTAGCACTCATTTCTTTTGAGTGCTAACTTATGGTTCATATAATAGATTTTTATATTTGAATCTGCAACCAAATATATTTCTATTTATAATTATTTATTCCAATATTTTCTTATTTTTTCTCTCTTTTTCTCGTTTTTTTATAAGTTCACTCATTTTCTGTGATTTTATACTTTTTTTATTTTTTCAACGGAGACTGTTTTACCGTGCGTTTTACGGTCTGTTTTACTGTCTCCTTCATTGCTTTATTTCCTTCCGTCCAAAGCAGTTTTATGGCTCTTGAAAACAGTTTCTGCCGCTCCGGTGAAAGTTTACTGGTTTCTTTCATCAGTTCCTGTATTTTCTTCCATTTACTGTGGTAAAAATCATCTACCGTACGGATCCCGACTTTTTCGATCATATCAAATGCCGTCTCCACGATCTGTGCTCTCTCTTCCCCGTCTAACTGGTAAATCCATGATTTTATCGTTTCATCCAGCAACAGGCTCTGCGCCGCAACCTGATCCACATGTACAAAAGATCTTCCGAGTACCTCCCATGACATGGCATCGTGCTGCTGGATCCCGCTGTTTGAGCTCTTGACAACTTCAAACGACTCCTGATGTTCTAAGAGCATTCCGACAATGGAAGATTCCGGCAGGATCGTGTGCAGCTTCGGCAGCATGCGCTGGTACTCTGTGCTTTCCACCATATCGCTCCGGAATCCCGGACCATCATTGCTGTACACATTTAAAATCTGGTTCTGGATCTGCGGATCACATTTTACGGAGGCATACACGGCAAAATTTCCACCCTTTGAATGGCCGCCGACACGCACCCTCTGCTTTTTGTCTGTCACTGCACGGTTCAAATATTCCACTGCCCGGAGCTGTCCCGGTGTTTCTGACAGATAACCCATATTAAAATCTTCCCGCCAGCCCGTGATCGTGTTGTCCGTTCCACGAAATGCCACATACAGGCTGTCATCCGGCAGTTCCACACAGACCGCCGAAAACTGAAACTGTTCCTCATCCCGGATCTCGTTGACATAGCAGCGTAGTTTTACATCCGAAAAACGTTTTGTTTCCGCCATTTTCTCCATAACAAACGGAGCCGATTTCGTCATGGATACCCGCGCTAAGATTTCGTCTTTATCATTCTTTTCCCAAAATTGTCCGGATGCCTCCTTAAGCGGTACTGCCGGCGCATTTTCCTCTGCAGTAACGATCCCCTCAAAATCAACATATGCAAGCTGCGCTAAAATCAGATTATCAACTTCATTAAATTCATCTGCCTCAAACGATAAATCACCACGCCAGTCCATATAATCCATGATATTTGCCATTGTTTTCCCCCTGTCTTTTATTTAAATCAGCCCATAATGTTTCAGTCCGTTCCAGATCCCATCTTTATGGATATCTGTGGTAACAAATTCTGCCGCATTCTTTGCCACATCCGTACCATTTCCCATGGCAATCCCATGTGCCACAAATTCAAGCATTTCCACATCATTAGCGCTATCCCCGAATGCATAGGTATCTTCCTTTGCGATTCCAAGAGACGCACAGAGGCGCTCAATGCCGCTTGCCTTTGAATGCCCCGCCTGCCCGATCTCTAATATTCCATCCGGCTCATGGACGATCATATCAAACTCCGTTCCCAGTTCTTTTCTGACAAGTTCTACATCTGCATTTCCAAGTTCCGCACTCAGCTTATTTACCTCATATTGTGCAGTTCCGGTAATACTTTTTAAGTTTTCCCCAAGCTCATTTCTCAGATAAATGACATATGGATCGTCGACAAAATCTTTTTCATCCACATAAATATAGTTCGGTCCCTCTAAGACCATCGGGATCTGATGTTTCCGCAGCACTGCAAGGATATGCCCGATCTGTTCTTTCGTCAGCAGCAGTTCAAACAGCCTTTCCCCCTCAAACTCGATATGTGTGCCGCACGCTGCCACGATTCCGTCAAATCCAAGTGCAAGTAATTTGGGACTTTTAATATTTGACCGGCTTCTTCCACTGCATAGAAATGCATAATAACCATTTTTTCTGAGCTCTTTTAATGCTTTTTTTGTACTTTCCGGAATATTCATTTTAAAATCCCACAAAGTACCGTCTATATCAAAAAATACTGCTTTTTTCATTGTCGATTATCTTTTTCCTTTCTGCTGTGTTGTTTTTTATTCTAACAGAATTCATTCCTTAAGCAAAGTCTTTTCCTGTCTGAAACACGAAACCTGAAATGGACGGCTGCTGTTCAGACACAAAAATGCCGCGCAACCCTATTACAGGTCACGCGGCATAAATATGCACATGATTCTACTCGCGATGCAATGCCCCGCTCATATTATTCGCGATGCAATGCTCCGCTCGTTTTACTCGCGGTGCATGGAGAAGCTTTCCATGTCATAATTCTTTAAGTTGTCATGGATCGTACGGTCGTCTGCCTGTCCGATCAGTGTATCACGGTTCTTCTTGGAAGAAACCTGATCATTGAATGCACTTGGACCACCGACGCATCCGCCTTCACATGCCATACCTTCGATAAAGTCTTCCGGCAGTCTTGCTGCTTTTAACAGAAGTAATGCTTTCTTACACTCTGCCGCACCGTTTGCCTTGCATACGGTTGCTGCGATCTCATCGTTAGACTCTTTTAAACTCTCAAGTACTGCAGCTGTTACACCGCCGGAGTTTGCAAAACGTTTACCAAATGTAGAAGCTGTCTGGTCATCGTTTGCACATGGCTGTAACTCAACACCTTTTGCTTTCATCATTGCACGGATCTCGCTGTAGGTCAATACATAGTCAGCATTTCCCTCGATCTTCTGATCTGCAACCTCGGACTTTTTCGCAACACAAGGTCCGATAAATACGGTAATTGCTTCCGGATCTTTTGCCTTGATCAGACGTGAAACTGCACACATCGGAGATACTGTTGTGGACACGCACTCTGCTAATTCCGGATAATGTAAACGTACCATATTTACGAATGCCGGACAGCAGGAAGTAACTTTCTTATTTCCCTCTTTATATGCCTCAGCCCACTCTTCTGCCTCATAAGCTGCCGTCATATCTCCGCCAAGACCTACATCATAGAAATCTGTAAATCCCATCTCTTTCATGGCTTTCTTCCAGCTTGCCATGGTGATATCAACACCAAACTGACCTTCTGTTGCCGGAGCTGCCATTGCATATATATGCTTACCTGCTTTTAAAGCCTCGATAACCGGTACAATAAATGTTTTGGATGCGATTGCTCCAAACGGACAGCTGTGGATACATTTACCGCAGCGGATACATTTTTCTTTGTCGATCACGGAAATGCCATACTCATTGTATGTAATCGCATTAACCGGACAGCTGAATTTACATGGTCTCTTTAAATGTGCGATTGCATTGTAAGGACATGCCTGTGCACATCTTCCACACTCTTTACATTTGGAAGGATCAATATGGGAGCGGTCTCTTCCCGGCTCAATTGCGCCAAATTTACATGCATTGACACATGCTTTTCCAAGACAATTCTGACAGTTTTCTGTTACTGTATAACTGGAAATCGGGCAATCCTCACATGCGGAACTGATAACCTGGATCACATTTCCATCATCCTCTGCACCCGGTGCCTTGCCCTCTGCTAAACGGACTCTCTGACGGATGATCTCCCTCTCTTTATAAATACAACAGCGAAACTGCGGTGTCGGACCTGGAATGAGTTCTGTTGCGATGTGGTCTCTCTCTTCTTCAAGTCTGCCTTCAAATGCAAGCTTTGCGACTGTGTAGAGTACATCGTGTTTGATTTTAATCACATTTTCATCTGCATACATCGTGTTTTACCTCGCTCATCTTATCTTTGTTAACTTTTTAACCATCTTAGACATTATATATTATCTGTATGGAAATTCAAGTACTTCGCATGTTTTTATTGAGAAACACAGTAAGTTTTTCACCTCTTATTGAGAAAAAGCGCCTTTCATGCTATAATTAAGCTGTTCGTCTGCCTGACGATCATACATTTTACATAGGACTAAGAAGGTACTACCTGTACAAAACCGGAGATTTCTATGAATACATTTTCCAAACTTTACGATACAGAATTGCACAATCAGGAGATCAAATCAAATAAACGGACTTTAATGGGGTTTTGCTGGTTTTTCCTGACACTGCTGCTTGTCTGGGTTTTAACCATGATCAATTTCTTTCTGATCAGTAAATTTTTAATCAGTCTTTCACTGGGATTTACGGTACTCTTACTCATTTCTCCTGTCATTATCTATAAAAAGGCCGATCTCTCAAGTCCATGGATCAAATATTTATTTCTGGCATTGATCAGTATCATCTGTTCGATCATTACCGCACTGCTTACCTATCATGCAGTTTTGATTTTCGTTATGCCACTGTTATTTGCGATCCAGTACCGGAAACGTCAGGCGCTCTGGTTTTCCTTTATTTTTAACACGATTACCATGTTTATCAGTTCCTATGTGGGATTTTATTACGGACTGTGTGACCTGAATCTGCTCTTAGAGAGCACCCATACAAGAAACTGGTACCTGCAGACTATGACCGGTTCTTTTCTGCAGATTCCTTTTAATGAAAATCCTGTATTTATCATTGCCGTCTTTGAAGTTTTGCCGCGTACACTGATCCTGCTTATTTTTACGATCATGCTTCAGTATACTATCATCAGCAGTCACAATGATGCCCTCAGGATTGCAGAGCTTACCTATCGCAAGGATATGGATGCCCGCACAAAGCTTTATAATAAGAATAAATACGAAGATATGGCTGTAAATTATTATCCATCCGTCGGACGTATTGCCGTTGCATTCTGGGATCTGAACAATTTAAAAATGATCAATGATAACTTCGGACATGCTGTTGGCGATTCCCTGATCCAGACCATGTCAGAGAAATTGCTTGCCGTTTCCAATGAAAGATGCCGTACTTACCGTGTTGGCGGTGATGAATTTCTGCTGATCCTTGATGATCCGGCACCTGGTGAAATAAACCGGATCATACAACAGGTAAAAACGGAACTCTCTTCCGGCACTGGCACTACCGGTCTCCGTATCCTTGCTGCAGTCGGTTCGGCAGAAGGATGTGGAGCCGATATCCGTTCACTTGTAAAAAAAGCAGATGCCGCCATGTATTCAGACAAGGCAAAGAGCAAGGAGGGCAGATCATGATCTATATTCTTACAGCATGTTTAGTTTTGGTATTTCTTTTGTTTTTCACTTCCTATCTGCTATATCGCGGTGTCTTTTATTATCCGCAAAAAAAGCATGTCGACCCGTACCAGATACCGGATGACATGCTCTATGCCCCTTATAAAAATGCTATGCTCCATCTTCTCCATGAAATGGAGCAGACTCCCTATGAAGAAGTTTCTATCCGGTCACAGGATGGTCTGTCTCTGTGCGGCAGACTTTATCTGTTTCGTCCGGATGCACCGCTTATGCTCTTTTTTCATGGATATCATGGAACTTTTCTCTGGGATGGTCTGGGATCTTTTCGCTTCTGCAGGAAAAATCATATCAACCTTCTTGTAGTCGATGAGCGCAGCCACGGGAAAAGTGCCGACCAGATCATTACCTTTGGTATCCGGGAATGCAAGGATGTAAAATGCTGGGCAGATTACGCTGCAAAACGCTTTCCGGAAAAATCCCTGATCTTATCCGGTGTATCTATGGGTTCTGCTTCTGTCATGATGGCATCTGTTCTCTCCCTGCCGTCTTCTGTGAAAGCCCTGATCTGCGACTGCGGATACACTGCCCCTGCCGAAATTATCAAAGAAACCATACGGTCTTTTCATCTGCCGGTTTCCTTCTGTTATGCCCTGCTGCACTTTGGCGCACGCATTTTCGGTCACTTCAATCTCAGTGAATCAACCGCATTATCTGCCGTAAAACAGACAAAACTGCCCATTCTCTTTATCCATGGGGATCATGATTCCATCGTTCCACCAAAAATGTGCGACGAACTTTATGATGCCTGTGCATCCAGAAAGAAAAAACTGATCATTACAGGCTCCCAGCACGCTGTCAACGCAATGGCTGATTTTAATTCCTATGAACGGGAGATCATGAATTTTCTCAAAGAATCCGGAATAAAGATTTAAAACCCAAAACCGGCAAACTCTCCAAATAATTCTAACAGCTCAAAGCCGTTTAGCTTCATAAGATTACATTCCTCTCCCGTCAGTTCAGATATCTGGCAGCCTTTTTGCACAGAGATCCTGCCACTCAGACTGTCCGTATCATCCGATTCAAACGTAATTGTTCCGTCCTTTGCTGCAAGGTTTCCGCTAATATTTGTCTGAATCGTTGTCGTTTTCTCCCCCGTCAAAAATGCGATTTTCATATTCTGTGTCCGGAAATCACCTCCCAGAAACAGTACCTCTATCTTCTGTGTATTTTCATCCTCCTCATAATTTACAGAAACAGCCGCAAGCTTATTCTGATACAAATATACACTGCATTCCATCTCCCCGGCCGCAGATATTTTATCATAAAATACCATAAAAACTTTTCCCACCGGATCCGCAGATATTTTTGTCCCGTCCCCGTACTTTTTCTTCACAGCCTTCTCCGCTGCATCTAATACATTTTGGGCATTATCCTTGCTGATTGTAAACTGATACCCCGCACAGTTTCTTTTCTGACCATCAATTTTAAATTCTTTTTTTTCTGTTTTCTTTATTTTCAGTTTGTTAAATTCTTTCCGCGCCTCTTTTAATATATCTGTTCCGATCGTTTTCTGCTCATTTCCACCATATAGTTCTTCCAAAATGGTATCGAAACGTTCCAGCTTTTCCGAACCGATCTTTTTCGCAAGATATCCACTTTTTCCACCATTCTTATAATCGTATGTAAATACTTTCGAGCTCAGTGACGGAAGCTGTGTTTTCAGCTCTTTTTCATCCAGTGTCATTACAAATTCCAGATCCGGCAGCTTATCTAAATCTATCGTTCCCTTTAACTGTTTCTGATCGGAAGCGGATGCATATTCTGCCTGGATTTTCTGCTCTTTCCATTGTCCGTCCATCGAAACGGTGTAATCCTCATCCTTTGAAACATCTGCGGTTTCCGGCTGATCCTTGATCGTATGATATGCTGCATATAAAATCTTATCACCTTTTCTTAAAAAGAAACCATTCTTTATCCCTGCAAACAGTACGATTGCCAGGATTACAATAATTCCCGCAGACAGCACCCATATTTTCTTTGAAAATTTTTTATGATCATTTTGCTTTTCCATTGTAAGCCTCCATTTAGATCCTGAAATATCAAACTCATTTTTCCCGTTTTCTTTTTATCCGGTTTATTTTATTCTTTTTTTCATGCCTTGTAAACCTGTTTTCAACTATTTTTATTTCCATTTGTGCTGCTTTCTAATACAATGTTTTCATCCGTACAATAAGCCTCTATACAATAAAAACGCTCCGGTATTACATCCAAGTAACACCGGAGCGCTCTCCTGCCTGTCTGTTCTGTTTTCTAATCCAACAGATTCTGCATACTCTTTAAACTGATCAAAAGTGTTGATGTATTATGCAGTAACGCCGATGTGGTCGGCTGTAAAATTCCTGCAACACCACATAATATTAATCCCAAATTGAAACTTACGATAAAGCGGTAATTGCCGCGGATCCGTTTCATCAGGCTGTCCGATAACAGCTTTAATGTTACGATCTGATAAAGATCATCCGAACCAACTGTAATATCAGCGATCTCTCTTGCGATCTCAGCACCATCACTGATCGCAATACCGACATTCGCTGCAGAAAGTGCCGGTGAATCATTGATTCCGTCACCGATCATGATAACTTTTCTTCCGGCCGCCTTTTCTTTCTCAATAAATCCGGCTTTATCCTCTGGCAATACTTCCGAGTAATACTCATCCACGCCAACACGCTTTGCGATTGCTGCTGCGGTACGCTCACTGTCGCCCGTCATCATAACAACTTTCGTGATTCCGGCACGCTTTAATGAATTGACAACTGCCTCTGCTTCCTCACGAAGAGGATCTTCGATACAGATTACGCCTGCTAACTTTCCTTCGATTGCAAGATACAGGTGAGAATATTCTTTCGGGAGGGAATCAAACAATTCCTGTTTTCCTTCCGGGATCGTACAGTTTTCATCTTCAAACACGAAGTGGCTGCTTCCGATGACTGCACGTTTTCCATCGATCGTCGTGGAAATACCATGTGCTACGATATATTCCACTTTGGTATGCATTTCCTCGTGTGTAAGATTTTTCTGCTGTGCAGCATCCACGACTGCTTTTGCCATGGAATGCGGAAAATGCTCCTCTAAACATGCTGCAATACGCAGTAACTCATCCGGTTCTGCACCGTTAAATGATACAACATCCACAACAGTCGGTTTCGCTTTTGTGAGTGTTCCCGTCTTATCAAACACGATCGTGTCTGCATCTGCAACAGCCTCTAAGTATTTTCCACCCTTGACGGTCACATGGTAAAGACTCGCCTCACGGATTGCGGAAAGTACCGAGATCGGCATTGCGAGTTTTAACGCGCAGGAAAAATCGACCATCAATACCGATATGGCTTTATTTACATTTCTGGTCAGAAGGTATGTCAGTGCCGTACCGCCTAATGAATATGGTACTAATTTGTCTGCTAAATGCTCTGCTTTACCTTCCAGTGCAGATTTTAATTTTTCGGACTCCTCGATCATGGTGACGATCTTCTCGAAGCGGCTGGAACCGCCGACTTCTTTGACGAGAACGGTAAGCTCTCCCTCCTCTACCACGGTGCCGGCATAAACAGAATTATCCACAATTCTTCTGACAGGAACAGATTCTCCGGTTAAGGATGCCTGGTTGACCATTGCCTCACCGTCGCTGACTATGCCGTCAAACGGGATGACATTGCCCATATGTACAACGACCTCATCTCCCGGACGGATCTCAGAAGCTGGTACAAGCACTTCCTGATTCTCGCGTTTTAACCACACTTTTCCTACATTTAAAGACATCGTGCGCGCCAGATCATCTACAGATTTTTTGTGTGTCCACTCCTCTAAGAGTTCGCCGATGCCAAGTAAGAACATGACAGAACCGGCTGTCTCGATATCATTTCTGAAAATGGATACCCCGATCGCAGTTGCATCCAGTACCGGCACTTCAATCTTCCGCTGCCATAAGCACTGTAAACCTTTCCAGAGATATTTCACGGATTTGACGGTCGTGACACATGCCCGGAATGGGTACGGTAAAAACATCCTGCCCGCATAACGACAGACGATCTTTCCGATCAGTTTTTCCTGATATTTTGCATTTAATTCACGGCCGGAATTTTCGACCACTCCTGCCGGAACATCCACTTTTTCATAGGAAAACTGCTGTAATGTGCGGATTATCTCTGCACGGTCTCCGACATAGGAGATCACAGCGTCCCCGGTGCGCTCATATACTTTCGCAAATGTCACATATTTATTGCTATGTAAAAAATAAAGGAGCGTATCTGCCTGCTCATAGCTCATCCGGTACTGAGACACATGGATACGCATACGCCCTTTGATCTCATGTTTGATGACAAACTTCATTTTTCTCACTCCAATCAATAGTAAAGGAAAGCACCAGGGTATTTTTCCCGGTGCTTCCTGTCGCGATCCTGACATCGCCACATTCTTTATCATGGCGATAAGTCTGCCCGCGAAGCGTGTAATCTATTGTTTTATGCTTCTTCAGCTGCTTCGTTCTCTGCTGTGCTGTCTTCTGCTTCTGCTGCCTCATCTGCGAATGCTGCTGCCTCTGCTGCTGCAGCGCGCTCCTCGTTGATGTTCTTAGCTTCCTCGTAGATGTCACCGGCGTTTTCCTGAACAGTTGTAACTGTGTTCATCACGCACTCTTTTGCGCGGAGAACTGCTGCTGTGCAGTTTGTGTAAACTTTCTTAGCATCTTTGCTTGAGAGAACTTTGACACCTGCGGTTCCAAATAATACTCCTGCTGCAAAAACACCTGTTTTCTTCCAGTTAATCGCTTTCAAACAATCTAACATCTTATGTACCTCCTGTGGATTTAATTATTTGTATTAGCTGTCATTTTTGGTCAGAATCTGACTATTTTCTGCAAAATCAACTGCCCTTTCTATGACATTTTCACGATTATATACCTGATTTTTCCATTTTTCAATAAAAAAACGGGCAAATGATAAAATTTATCATTTGCCCGTTTTTTCATATATTTATGAACTTTTTTCTATTTCGTATTGAGCGTGCGCATGGAGTTTAAGATCGCGATTACAGAAACTCCGACATCCGCGAATACTGCTTCCCACATATTTGCCATACCAAGGGCACCTAATAATAATACCAGAGCTTTGACTGCAAGTGCAAATACAATATTCTGTTTTACGATGCCAAGTGTCTTTCTTGCGATTTTGACCAGTGATGCAATTTTCCTGATATCATCATCCATCAGTACGATGTCCGCTGCCTCGATCGCAGCATCCGAACCCATGCTTCCCATGGCGATTCCGATATCTGCTCTTGTGAGTACCGGTGCATCGTTGATACCATCACCGACGAATGCCAGTCTCTCTTTTTCATTCTGTGCACCCAACAGTTTCTCCACCTGACCGACTTTGTCTGCCGGGAGCAGTTCTGCATGCACTTCATCAATGCCAAGTTCTGCGGCAACGGCATCTGCAGCCGCCTGTCTGTCTCCGGTCAGCATAACTGTCTTTTTCACACCGACCTGTTTCATATCGCGGATCGCATCTTTGCTGCCCTCTTTGACAGTATCGGAAATCACGATACTTCCGGCAAACACGTTGTTGCATGCCACATAGACAACCGTTCCGGCAGTCTTGTTTTCCGTGTAAGCGATATTCTGCGCGTCCATCAGTTTTGCATTGCCAAGGTATACTTCCCTGCCATCAATAAATGTATGGATTCCGTGTCCTGCGATCTCCTCCGTATCTGTGACGCGCTCCATGGAAAGTGTTTTTCCATATGCTTCGCGGATAGAGTTCGCGATCGGATGGTTGGAATAACCCTCGCCGTACGCTGCGATCTCCAACAATTCTTCTTTTCCGATTGTGTTGTTTTTGTCCGCGGAAGGCTGTACTTCCGAAACCTTAAATTCACCCTTGGTCAGTGTACCGGTCTTGTCAAACACGATCGTTGTCATCTCGGCAACTGCCTCTAAATAGTTGCTTCCTTTGACCAGAATACCGATCTTAGAGGAAGCACCGATTCCACCGAAGAAACCAAGCGGAACAGAAATGACAAGTGCACACGGGCAGGAAATAACCAAAAAGATACATGCTCTCTGGATCCAGTCTGCCCAGCCACCGCCTAAGATCAACGGAGGTAAAATAGCTAAGATCACTGCACCGATGGTGACAACCGGTGTATAATATTTTGCAAATCTTGTGATAAAGTTTTCTACTTTGGCTTTCTTACTGCTTGCATTTTCTACCAGTTCTAAGATACGGGCTACCGTAGAATCCTCAAATGCTTTTGTTACTTTTACTTTGATCGTACTGCTACCGTTGACACATCCGCTGATGATCTCATCTCCGACTGTTGCCCTGCGCGGTACAGATTCACCGGTCAGCGCTGCGGTGTCGATCATGGAGGTTCCCTCCGTCACGATTCCATCAAGCGGAATGCGCTCGCCCGGTTTTACAACGATGATCGTTCCAACTTCCACATCATCCGGATCAACCTGCGTCAGCACACCATCTTCCTCAATGTTGGCGTATTCCGGACAGATATTCATCATATCGGAAATGGACTGTCTGGATTTGCCGACCGCATAATTCTGGAACAGCTCTCCAACCTGATAAAACAGCATAACGGCAACTGCCTCGGAATATTCTTTCACGCCAAACGCGCCAAAAGTTGCGACCATCATCAGAAAGTTTTCATCAAACACCTGTCCGTGACTGATGTTTCTGACTGCCTTATAGACAATGTCATAACCGATCACCAGATACGGGATCAGATAGATCAGGAATACAAGCCACTGGCTCGGTAACTGCTCTAACACTCCAGTATGCTCTAAAACCATTAACACTACAAACAGCACAAATGCAGTGATAATACGGTACAGCATTTTTTTCTGTTTTGATGTCATATTGATTCCTCTTTTCTTCATTTATTTCATATGTTCATGTATTCATATGTTTTCTTTTTTGTAAGCCCGGTATGCATCTGTTTTCAACCCTGTACTGCCTGATCTCTTTTTTCCTGCAGCATTTTTATTTCGTGCAGATATATGATCACGTGCAGCACTCCTTTGGCATAACCGGGCTTTCCCTGTATGAGACTGGCTGTCACATACAACTATGTTTTTGTTTTACCTGATTTTTTTACATTAAAATCTTGCAGTCCGGCTCAACCTTTGCACAGACTTTTACGACTTCTTTCATGATGTCATCGAATTTGTCATCCACTGCATCTACCATCATTTTCTGTGTCATAAAGCTGACATTTGCATCGTTGACACCCTCGATTTTTTTGATAGCCTCTTCCATTTTTGCTGCGCAGTTTGCACAGTCAAGATCCTCAAGTTTGAATTTCTTTTTCATAATTGAATCCTCCATTTTCTTTTTGATATAAATTTTGTTTTTACTTACTCTTCGATATGTTCTCTTCCCTGATCGATGATCGTTCTTACATGCTCATCTGCCAGTGAATAAATCACGGACTTTCCTTCGCGCCGTCCGGTCACAAGCTTCGCCTGTTTTAAAATCTTAAGCTGATGTGAAATCGCCGACTGGTTCATATTCAGTGACTGTGCCAGATCGCATACACACATCTCCGACTGAAACAGTACGAACAGAATCCGGATTCTTGTGGAATCTCCAAACACTTTGAACAGTTCGGCGAGATCATATAATTCATCTTCGTCAGGCATCTGTTCATTTGCCGCTCTGATCTTATCTTCATGAACTTCATATGCCTCACAGCACGGTACATCGTCTATTGCCAAATCTTACACCTCCAGTCTTTCACATTATCATATGAACATATTCTTATCTGTTCATATGTTTATGATAGTACTGGTATGTGGATTTGTCAAGAGATTAGAATATAATTTTCATTCTTTGCGTTTTATATTGTTACTGTCCACTCGTACTTCGTTCCAGTAACGGATTTTGCCGATGCTTCGCATTCCAAATCGGCAAAATCTGCTACCACCACTGTATCATACGGCATTTTCAGTTCAGAAAATGCCTGCCTGTAAACAGTAACTTTATATTCTCCGTATCAAAGCCCACGCCCCCATCATCAGATCTGCCGGAACAATCTTTGCCGCTGCACGGTGCAGGGTACATACGATCCCCGGTGTGGATACTGCCAGTCCAAGTTTTACATCCGCCAACGCATGGCGCACCACATTTTTCTGGCGGGAAGCAAGCGGGAAACTGTGGATATAAGAACTGTCACTGCTCTTCTTTGCCCTCCCGATGAACTCGGTGTCCTTGATCCAGTAAGGGCAGACAGCGGTCACACGGATTCCCGTACCGTAAAGTTCCACTCGCAGTGCCCTGCTGTAACGATATAAAAATGCTTTCGTTGCTGCATAAACACTCAGATATGGAAACGGCTGAAATGCCGCGGTCGAACAGATCTGCAAAATACGCGCCCCACGTTTCATAAATGGCAGAGAAATCTGTGTCATGGCAACTGCCGCCTTGCAGTTTAAGTCGATCATGCCATCCACATCCACTCTTTTGATATCCCGCCAGGAACCGATCTTTCCGTATCCCGCCGCATTGATCAAGATGCGTACATCCGGTTTTTCTTTCCAGAGCATCGCCTCTATTTCATGCAGTGTCTCCGCCTTTGTCAGATCCCCGGTAATGATCCTAAGATGTGTCTGAAGTTCTTTTTCTAATGCCGTCAGGCGGTCTTTTCTACGCGCGACCACCCATATTTCATCTAGTTTTTCCTGTTTCCTGATCTGTCTGACAAACTCACTGCCAAGCCCGCTTGACGCCCCTGTTACGATTGCTATTTTCATAGGCACTATTCCTTTCCTGATATCCTGATCATTAAGTATTTTTATAATTTATAATTATAACAAATTTTTTTCCTTTCTCACAGTCATTGTGCACTGATACGGCGGGCAAAAAATAAAAATGAGACCACCTGTACAGTAGTCTCATTTTTATATAATAAAGTAATTTTTCTGATTAACCAGAATTTCTTAACCAGAATCTGTTAACCCTTTACACTGCCAAGTGCAACACCCTGTACAATGTGTTTGGATAAGATCAGATATACAATGATAACCGGGAAGATGGAAAATGCGATCATCACATATACCTGCCCCATGTCAAACTTGAGCCAGTCAGCTCCACGTAACTGTGCGATCAGGATAGGAAGTGTCTTTTTCCTGTCATCATGTAAAACCAGCGCTGGTGTGAAATAATTATTCCAACTGCTTACAAAAGTAAAGATCATCTGCACTGCGATAGCAGGTTTCATCAACGGCATTACGATAGTATTAAATGTATGAAATTCTCCTGATCCATCAATGCGCGCTGCTTCGATCAGTGACAACGGCAATGTACTTTCCATGTACTGTTTCATGTAGAAAAACGTAACCGGAGCGGCAATTGCCGGTACGATCAGAGGAATGAAGGAATCCTCTAATTTCATGCTGGAAACAAGTTTGATAAATCCAAGTGCCGTTACCTGTGTCGGGATCATCATAATCATCAGGATAAACGGATAAATATATTTTTTCAGTTTGAAATCATATGCATGGATCGCATAAGCTGTCATCGTCGAAAAATATACACTGAGTACTGCACTAAGGGAGGAAACGATCAGACTGTTGATCATACCGTTCCACACCGGAAGTGTTCCATTCCTTAAGTTTTTCCAGTTTTCCCAAAGATGGCTGCTCGGAATCAATGTAAAACCTGACTGCAACTCACCGTTTGATCTGGTCGCATTGATAAACAGCACATAAAACCAGAATAAACACAAAACAGAGACAATCGCTAATACAACATATGCAATAAATCTTCTTGCATGAATTCCTACACCTTTTTTTAAATTACGGTTCTCATTCATACTTTTCACCCCTTCCTCTTATCATTGCCGGTTATCTTAAATACTACCAGACTTAAAATACCTGTAATGATAAACAGAACAACTGACAGTGCACCAGCCATACCATAGTTCTTACTATAGAGATGTTTATTTAAGAACATGATCAGCGTCATGGTAGAACGCATCGGGTCACCGGTTCCATTGGTTAAGATCTGTGGCACATCAAATAACTGTAAACCACCGATCAGAGATGTGATAACCACATATACAAGGATTGGGCGTAACAGCGGCAGTGTGATCTGCCAGAATACCTGCGAAGAAGTTGCCCCATCGACCTCTGCTGCCTCAAACAGAGAGGTATCGATACCCATCATGCCTGCCATCAGAAGGATCGTCGTATTACCAAACCACATCAGACAGTTCATCAATGCGATCAGCCCTCTTGCACTTCCTACATTCGATAAAAATTTATACGGTGTATCAACCAATCCAATCTGCATCAGCATTGAGTTGATGGGTCCTCCATCAGAGAACAACGTAAAGAACAACATGGAAAATGCAGATGCCATGATCAGATTCGGCAGATATACAACTGTTTTAAAGAAACGGGTTCCTTTTAATTTAAGACGTACATCGGAGAACCAGGCGCCAAGTACCAGTGATAAAATGATCTGCGGCACGAAACACATGATCCATAATACCATAGTATTTTTTGTATAAACCCAGATATCTCCATCAGAAAAAAGTTTTTGATAGTTTGCAAGTCCGACAAACTTTGGTCCGACCTGTGTCAGTCCTGACATATAGTTTTCAAAGAAACTGTTGTAAATAGTGCTGACTAATGGGATCAGCTGAAAAATAACGTATACTACAATAAATGGAATCAAAAAGATATACCCCCATTTATTGTACCTTACTACCTTTCCACTACTTTTTTTCATGATAATCTGACCTCCTTTTTCAGAGTGTATTATTTTCATCCACAGAGCTCACAGCATCCTTCACCTTTATCCTGTGTAAACATGCTGTCAGCTCTGCGCTTGGCATTTTAACCTGAATAAACCGCACCTGCCTTCCTTATTGCATTCCGGCAGGCGCAGCTTTTCATTCATAACAACAGAATATCCGCAGAGCGTGCTTTCCATTGTTATTTTTAGATCATTCATCTTCTTAATATGTTAATTCCGGATATTTCTCTAAAACTGATTTGTAAAACAAGTCTAATGCCTCTTCTTTCGTTGCACTTCCTTCAAAATAGTTCTTCATTGCATGCTGAAATTCTTCGTTGCATCCCTGATCGTATGAAGAAAGATTACTTAAATCAAGTTTGGATACACCCTCATTATAAATACCAAGTGGATTCTGTCCGCCTAAGATTTTACTTGCGTAAGAGCTGTCTGCCATCTCAACGATTACATCCTGATTGTTTACAAAGTCATCATCTTTCTCGATGATCTCTCTCATAACATCATCATTGGTTGTCATCTGAAGCAAGATATCTTTTACAAGACTCTGGTTATCCGTTCCTGTTGCTGCACAGATCCATGTACCACCCCAGAAAAAGCCCTGTGGTCCTTCGGTTGCACCCCAGCCGCCGTTGTAACCGATACTGCCTTCGGTATCTGCTGCCATTGAGAAGTTTACTAACCATGCAGGTCCAAAGTAGCAGAATACATTTCCTTCCGGATAGAAACCTTTCTTCCAGTCATCACTCCACAGTTCGTATGTTCCTGTCTCGCCTGCATCTACAAGTTCTTTGGAATCATCAACCCATTTCATAATGTTGTCATCAATATTGATTTTGCCATCAACAACCCATTTGGAAGAAACGTTGTTGGAATATACACGGTATGTATCATTTACGGAAGATGTGATGGTGTAGCCGGCATCTTTCATCTTCTTTGCTGTATCATTAAATGTATCCCAGTCTTTCACATAATTCTGAACCTCTGCCGGATCATCAGAACCTAATACTGCTTTTGCTGCATCTCTGTTATAGAATAATACGCCAGGACAGCCCTGCCATGAAAGACCTTTTAATACACCATCAGAATTGGTAACAACATCTTTGGTGTACTGATACTGTTTAGAAAGATCTTCATCGGTAATACCAAGGTCTGTCACTGCCATTGTGTAGTCGGTATCAACATATTTCAATGCATAATCAGCTTCTACCAGGAAGATATCAATTTTATCATCTGCTGCTGCATCAGACTGCTTTAATAAGGCTGCATCCAGGTTATTCTGATATGCCATATCATCACTCGGGGTAATGTTCCATTTTACTGTTACATCACCGATCGTACCTGTGGTTGCATCTACCTCTGTATATCCAGGATAATGATCTGTCAGACGACTCTTGAACTCCTCATTCCAGCAGTAGATATTCAATACTTTTCCCTCATCAGAAGTACCTGTCTCTGCGTCTGTACCTGCTGTCTCTGCGTCTGTATCTGCTGTCTCTGTTACCGGCGCAGTGTCTTCTTTTGCTGTGTCATTGGATGTCTCTGCTGTGCTGCTGTTTGCTGTATTTCCTCCACAGCCTGCCAATAAAGCTGTCCCCATTGCTGCCACAAGCATCATACTTACGATTCTTCGTTTCATTTACTTTTCCTCCCTTTTTATAAGCATCTTTGGAACACTTTATCTTTTGTGTTCCTGTCTTGTTTACAAGTGATATATTACCGGATTTCAGCTCTGCATTATATTAAATCACTTGAAAAAATATCAGATTCATGACATAATAATGCGAAAATAAAAAACAGGAGTAATGCTATGGAACTTTCAAAAGAATGGTATCACACAGAATTAACCAACAGTGAATACGATATGCTGCACCGTTCCCCGACTGTTGAATATTCTTTTTACAATGCAGTCAAAACCGGTGACATGGATTCTGTGATACGAAACTGTAAGGAAGATGCCTTCATCGACTTAAAGGGTACCGGTGTCCTTTCCCGTAATCCGCTTACAAATATTAAATATCATTTTGTTGTCACTACCGCTATGATCACGCGCTATTGTATTGATGGCGGATTAGAGCCGGAGCAGGCTTACCGCCTGAGTGATTTTTATATTTTAAGGATGGATTCGTGTACCACCGTCCGGCAGGTGGCAGATCTGCATCATGAAATGGTAAAAGATTTTACCGGAAAAATGATTTTACAGAAAAAAAGTTCTATACTCTCGAAACCGGTCATGCAATGTGTGGATTACATCTATACACACATCAAAGAACGCATTACCATAACCACTTTAGCTGAATATACCGATCTGTCTGAAAGTTATCTCTCGCGCGTTTTCAAACAGAACCTCGGCATATCCATCAGCGATTATATCCGTGAAAAAAAGATTGAAAAGGCAACTCATCTGCTGCGGTATTCTGACAAACCGATCGTCGACATCGCAAACTATCTTTCTTTCTCCTCACAGAGTCATTTCATTCAGATTTTTGAAAACTATACCGGACTGACGCCCAAAAAATACCGGGATAAATATTATAAATCCATGTGGTAATGCATGTTTTCTAAAAAAAGCAGCATACAAAATCTGTATGCTGCTTCTCTCACCCTATCAGTCATTTTTACATGTTACTCTTGAAAAAACACATCAATTCTGTGACATTTTTTTTGGTCAAGTGTTTCAATCACACTCTTCCTTAACCGTACACCATATTCCGGCTCCGGTTCCAATACGACTTTCTCATCGCACACTGCCCGTCTGATCTGCTCTATTCTTAAGTCCTTCTTTTCCGGATTATGCATTATGATCTCAAATTTCTTCCTGGCAAATTCCAGCTTCAATCCAGCACTGCCTTTTTCATCAAACTGTTCCGGCAGCAGAGATGGTGCGATCACCAGATCTCCAAGATCTCCTTTTACACCAAATACCTCTGTGATCATCGTCAGCATATACCAGCTCGCCGCACCTGTCAGATATGCATAAAGTCCTCTGCCTTCATTATCAAAATACTCCGGCAGTCCCGGGTACATTTTACTGTTTTCAAAATTCATTGCGGCTTCTAAAAGTGTCTGCAGAACTTTATGTCCCTCCCGGATAAATCCTCTCTGATACAGTGCATTCGCATACATGACTGTCATATGGGAAAACACTGCACCATTTTCTTTTTCCCCATAGGCAAATCCAAACATTCTTCCGAGATCAAATTTCTCCTCTTTAAAATCTGTATTCAGACGATATCCACCGGCTTTCTGATCAAACAGAAATTTGTCTGCACTCCTGCAGATTTCTTTTACCTGTTCCTCTCCCGCAGTTTTGCTCATGACTGCGAACACCTGTCCTGTCAGCATCATGCGGACTTCATCCTTTTTACTGTACTCAACTGCATTTCCATGATTGTCATAATATCCGTTAAACCAACCCATATCATCCCCGGCACTGATCCATTCTTTCTCTCTGATATGCTGCATCAGCCACTCTGCCTTCTCCACCAGATTCTTTCGTATCTGTTCTGTGGAAACCAGGATCATGCCTCCTTTTACATTATGTTCGCAGAGGCTGGTATATTCGTCCAGCAGTTTCTGCTTTCTGTCCGGACTTTCATATAATTCTGTTCCTTCCGCAAGCAGACATTTCATCTCTTCTGCCATTTCAATTTTACTGATCCCGGTTTTCTCTTCCATATGCTTCAGACAATCTGCAATGTCTTTTAAATTTCCAGCATATGCACACGTAAATGCCACACTCTCGCCTTTTTCCCATGCCATGTCAAGTGCATCATTCCAGTCCGCACCGTGCAGTCTCATCTCATTATGCTCTCCGACATCATAAAAAGCACATAGATTCTGCAGTAAAATATGTTCTAAAATTGTTCCAAAATAAATATTTCCACCTGCTGTGCGCTGTTTATTTCCATATGCATGATCCCAGTTATTATCATGTGCAGTACCTCTTTTTGTCTGCAGATCTTTGAAATAGGTTACCTTCTCCAGCAAAATATCAAGATCTCCTGTCTGATCCAGATATAATTTTGTCGTCACAAACGGCCAGAATGCATGATCCATCCATACGCGTGTAATGTTATTGCGGTCTGCAATAAATTCTCCCTGTCTGCTGCCAATGATCGTTGCGTTCGTTCCATCCATCCTTACACCGCCATAATTGTCAACGATCATCTGGCGTACTACTGACGGCTCCATGATCAGCAGAGCAAGACAGTCCTGCCAGAGATCTCTCCAGCCACGTCCTCCTTTGCCATAATCATGATATGGTAAAAATGAACAGCCATAAATGCGGCGCAGAACCGGCTGAAAACAGATCCATTTTAAATAATTATCAATGTTTGTATCACCCGTTGAAAAATCAACATTTACTTTGTCCGTCCAGTGTTTTTTTACGGCTTCAAATGCCTTCTCGATCTGTTTTTTCGTACGGTAAGCAGATGTCATTTTCTCAATATTCTGTTTTTCCCCGGAAACCCCTGCAAGTACCAGATACGTGACTGTCTCCTGTGGTTTTAAGGTAATCGGTGCGAAACGCATTCCACCTGCTGCCTCTTTTCCCTGCAGTTTTGTTCCTGCCAGAACACCGTCCTTATCCATTCTTACCGCTTCGGGATTCAGGTAACTTCCCCCTTCCCCGATAAACATTTCCGTTGTCGGATAGAATTTTTCCGGCGCCTCTCTCTCTCCTGTAGATCCATATACAAAATAGACCGTCTGATTTTTCTGATGGCCCCTCTCATCAAAGGAAAGCACCGGGCACACCTCCACGCCATACGTTTTTGTTTCAATTCTGTGCAGCAGCGACGTCACATGACGATGATCCCTGATATTGTCTGCACTCCGTCCATAAAGCGGAATCACAGCAACCGGTGTAATCTTCTGTTCCTGATCCGCTGTATTGGTCAGTTCTGTCATCATTACTTCCATTGTCCCATCTATCGTAACAAAGGAAGTGGTTTCTGCTTTCATTTCATATTCTCTGGATATTCTCGTCAGTTTCTGCCACATAAAACCAGCTTCTAATATGCTTTCATCCTGATCCTTTGTAAATTTTGCCGCTTCCTGCTTTGCCGAAGAACCACAGACGGACCAGCTGCCCTTATTTTCAATACGACACCAAAAATTTCTCGTATTGCGGTTATTATGTAAATTTTCAATACTGACAGGTTCTAACAGAAAATGATTCTGATCTGTCTTGCTGTCTCCTCCGAGATTTGGCGTGATACTGGATTTTAACCCTGTTTCACCTGCCAGCGGAAGATACAGCCCGCTGTAATTTTCCGGATTATGGATACGGAAGGTTCCATTTTTATCTGTAAATTCTATCTTGTTCATAAGACTCTCCCTTCTTTACATGACATTTTTTTTACGACATAATCAGTTCTATGTCTGTCTCATCAGTAAGCACAGTCTGCGGAATATAATTATCTTTCATCTCCTGTCCATTCACGAAAAGTTTTTTGCAGCCGCTCTCGGCATGTCCCGGATTTTTTACGGTAATATGCAGATGACATCCCCTGAAATCCTTATCTATCTCAAACAGTTCCCACTCCTTCGGAATCGACGGTGCAATGCGAAGTCCATAAAGGTCAGGACGCATGCCAAGGATTCCCTCCACACAGCCCACCATAACCGTTGATGCTGTCCCAGTCAGCCAGTGTACATGGGATCGTCCAAAATTCGGACTGTCTTTCCCTTCCGTAAACTGCCCATAACAGTATGGCTCTAATCTGCGGATCTCTGCCTTGTCATTTTGCGCTGCCGGAGCGTTCTCCATAAAATAAGTAAATGCCCTCTCCCCATGTCCTCTTAATGCTTCCGCTAAAATGATCCAGCCCTGCGACTGCGAAAAAATACCGGCATTTTCTTTTGTTCCGGCATTGTAAATAACTGCAAGAGCCCCGTCAAATGCATGTTCATGGTATGGAGGATCCATTAAGATTGCTCCATATTCCGTGTTTAACCTGTCATAAACCTGCTGTAATGCACAGTCTGCCTGTTTCTCATCTGCAAGTCCGCTGATCACCGCCCAGCTCTGAGGGTTTAACCACATATTTGCTTCCGGATCAGTACGTTTTCCAATCGTCTCTCCACTCTCCGTAAATCCACGGATAAATCTGTCTTCATCCCAGCAGAGTTCCTGGATCAGATTTCCTAACTTTTTCTGGTTTTCATCCAGAAATGCAATGTATTCCGTATCCTTTTTATGTTCTGCAAAAATGCGTAAAATTGTCATTGCATAATAAAACTGAAATGCAACAAACGTTGACTCACCATCTTTTCCAAGTCTTAAACAGTCATTCCAGTCTGCATAGAGTCCGGCTGGCATGCTGTGCTTTCCTAGATGGTTCATGGAAAAATCAATCGCACGTTTCAAATGTTCATAAACCGTTCCTTCATCTTTATTTGCAAATGGAATTACCTCATCCATAAATGCAGTATCGCCCGTTTCTGATACATATTTGTATACTGTCGGGAACAGCCAGAGTGCATCATCTGCCCGGTAAGCCGGATGTCCTGTTTCCTGTACATAAGAAGCATCGTCCGGTGTATCTTCATGTCCTGGATTGTGTGTAAATTTAACCAGCGGAAGTCCTCCTCCGTTATCCACCTGTGCGGAGAGCATAAAACGGATTTTATCTACTGCCATTTCCGGTGCCAGATGAATCACACCCTGAATATCCTGTACCGTATCGCGGTAACCATATCCGTTTCTTAAACCGCAATAAGTAAAAGATGCCGCTCTTGACCAGATAAATGTCATAAAGCAGTTATATGCATTCCAAGTATTGATCATAGTATCAAATTCCTTGCTCGGTGTCTTAACCTGGAAATGGGAAAGTTTTCCATGCCAGTATGCCGTCAGTTCTTCCAGTTCTTTTTTACATACTTCCTCTGTGTTCTCATATCCTGCTACAATTTCAGCCGCCTCATCGTCTTCTTTCATTCCCACAAGAAACGCGATTTCCCTGGTTTCTCCCGGTTTCAGATGAAGTACGGTGGAAATGGCTCCGCAGCCGTTTTCATTATAATTTCCCCTGTTATTTAAAACGCCGTCTTCCACCCCTTTGGGATTTCCATATCCATGATATCTGCCAAGGAATTCTTCTTTTTCTCCACACCAGGAATCGGCTTTTGCCCCGGCCAGTCCGAAAAACCGGTTGATCACGGTCTTATGGTCAATTTCTTTTCCATTTTCAATCTTATCAAGATTTGCATGGATCATCTGGCGGATGCGGTTTTCACAGAAAACTGTCCTTGTGATAAACTGTGAATATTGGAGATTTACCTGATCTTGCTCATAATTACTGTTATTCGTAAATTCCGCATAACCGGTCACGGTCAGCTCCCTTTCCCGGTCAGAATCATTGGTAATGCCAAGATTCCACACTTCGTATGACTGATCTAACGGAACATAGTACCGCACTTCTGAACTGATACCGTCATACACAGCTTTCATCTTTGTATATGCAGTGCCATGATGGCACTCGCTCTTATAAGTATCTAAACTTTTTCCAACCGGCTGCCATGATGCAGACCAGTAATCTCTGTTTTCATTATCCCTGATATAAATATATCTGCCCGGTTCATCAAACTGGTTAAAGACATACCTTAAAATTCTTCCGTTTGCTCCTGATTTTGCAAAACTATATCCCCCTGCATTATTGGATATAATTGCTCCATACTCCGGCGAACCAAGATAGTTGACCCATGGTGCCGGTGTATCCGGTCTTGTGATCACATATTCTTTTTTACTTTCATCAAAATATCCGTATTTCATACTGCCCCTCCATAATTATACTATTTCATTCCTGCTTTCTATTGCTATGATACCTTAACTATAAAGGTTATCTGAAAATAGTTATACAAAATATGTCCTTAAAATAACAGATTCATGACCTGTCCTTTGCAGATATACTATGGTCAAAAAAATTTTCAATATATCAGAAAATTACCGGATATTTTTATGTACTTTTTAATTTATAAGACGTAATTTCCTATGAAAAAAAGGAATCCCATATCTGGGATTCCCACATTTTTTTATTTTCTATACAATGCCTGTTTTCTTCTGTTATTTCAAAAATCCAAACAGCCCTTTTTTCTCATATGGTTCTTTTTTGACTGCACCTGACTCATATCCTGTTCCGTCAATGACAGCCTTTAATTCCTGCTCATCAATATCCTGCTCCGTGATGATCACGGTCTGTTTTTTACTGTGAGAGGAAGATACTTTTTTGACCGGAAATGCGCCGCGAACAGCTTCATTCACATGATTTTCACACATCCCACACTGCATTCCATCCACATCCACTGTAATCTTAAACATGAATTTCTCCATTTCTGCACATGAAACATCCCTGCTCCACACCGCTTTGTCATATTACTACATATGATTTTTTCATCCACACTGCTTTAATTTCTGCAATGTTTTTCTGATCTGTCAGCCCGCCTCCTCACAGTCGCAGGACTGTACTACGACACTTTTAATTCTTTGTTTATCGATATAACCACATGCTTTCAAACCTGCAAGCACTACCGCATTCCAGCTTTTTGCCGATAATTCCTTTATGGTATCATCATCAAGTTCGATCGTACATGCCTTTTCTCTGTCACATACCGCCCCACATGCGATACGATACATATTTTTTCTACTGATAGCCCCGATTTCTTCTAATAAATTGACCATGCGATAAACAGTTGCCGCCCCGATTCCCGGATCAAGTTCTGCTGCTCTGTAATAGATTTCCTTGCAGCAAGAACAATCTTCATTGAGAATCACGTCCAGCAGCATCAGACGCTGCTTGGTAATACGACAACCCTGTTCTCTCAATCTTTGAATGACAATTTCTTTCTGCATCTGGGTTCTGTGGTAATTTGCCGTTTCATGATTTTTCTTTTTCTGACTGTTTACTCCTGCCGTCATGGTCTCCTCCTATATTAATGACAGTGCCCTCCGCACTTCCCACAATCGCCTCCACACTGAAGGGATTTTCCGTTTTTCTTATCGCGAACCATGCTGCGGATGATAAGCCCCACAATTACCACAACTACTGCTCCCGTTACAACTGTTCCCATAAGATAATCCTCCTTGTTTTCCTCCTTGTTATAAATATGGCTGCCGTGTCAACACACGGCAGCCACCTTAGAAGCAGTGCTTATCTTGCGCCTGCCATGCCTTTTACATTTACTTTTAATGTATTGCTCTCTTTGTAAGGTCTGAATAACAGATATAAAAGACCGATTACAAGTACGAAAGCAACAACAGTTCCAATACCGAATGTACCGGTTGTGATCAATGTACCGATCTGGTAGATACATAAGGATACTACATATGCTAAACCACACTGATATCCGATTGCAAACCAGAACCATTTTGTATTGTTCATCTCTCTCTTGATAGCTCCCATTGCAGCGAAGCAAGGTGCGCATAAGAGGTTGAATACCAGATAGCCGTATGCAGCTACCGGAGTCATAACAGCAGCAAGGTTGCCCCAGAATTCAGTACCATCTTCTGCAACTTCTGCGAAACCAAATAACATACCGAATGTTGCTACGACGTTCTCTTTTGCGATCAGACCGCTGATTGCTGCAACTGCCATCTTCCAGCCGTTACCACTCTGTGTCCATCCAAGCGGAGTAAAGATCCAGCCGATTGCAGAACCGATCTTTGCAAGGATACATTCTGCCTGGGCAGCCTCAAGAGCAGCACCCTCAAGTCCATCGAAACTTAACATACCAAAGCCTGCATCTGTCCATCCGAAGTTCATCAAGAACCATAAGATGATGGTTGATAACGTGATGATCGTACCAGCTTTTTTGATGAAAGACCAGCCACGCTCCCACATACTTCTTAATACGTTGCCAACTGTCGGCCAGTGATATGCCGGAAGCTCCATAACGAATGGTGCCGGATCGCCAGCGAACATTTTTGTTTTCTTTAAAATAATGCCGGAGCATACGATTGCTGCCACACCTACGAAGTATGCGCTCCATGCAACCCATCCTGCATTGTCGAAGAAAGCACCTGCGATCAAAGCGATAATTGGGAGTTTTGCTCCGCAAGGAATAAAGGTTGTTGTCATGATCGTCATTTTACGGTCACGGTCGCTCTCAATTGTTCTTGATGCCATAACACCAGGAACACCACATCCACTACCGATCAGCATCGGAATGAATGATTTTCCTGAAAGTCCGAATTTGCGGAATACACGATCCATGATGAATGCGACACGTGCCATGTAACCACAGGACTCTAAGAATGCAAGGAACAGGAACAGTACTAACATCTGCGGTACGAAACCAAGTACTGCACCTACACCGGAGATCACACCATCTACGATCAGACCTGTCAGCCAGTCAGCACATCCGATGTTTTCAAATAAACTCTGTGCACCAGGGATGATCCATTCACCAAACAGCGTATCATTTGTCCAGTCTGTTAAGATAGAACCAATCGTTGTTACAGATACATAATATACCAAAAACATTACAACTGCAAAGATCGGAATTGCAAGCCAGCGGTTTGTCACGATACGGTCGATCTTATCAGAAGTTGTAAGTTTCTCTTTGCTGCTCTTTGAAACACATTCGCCAATGATGGATGAAATGTATACATAACGCTCGTTTGTAATAATACTCTCAGTATCATCATCAAACTTATCTTCCATTTCCTTGATCTCATATGATACATCCGGAACAGATTTCATCTGCTCTTTGATCTTGTCATCTTTCTCTAATAACTTGATCGCAAAGAAACGTTTCTGATCCTCTGAAACAATACCGCTCAGTTTGTTCTCAACCTCTGTGATCACATCTTCTGCATCTTTAGAGAACTCATGTACCGGAACCATGTTCTTCTTCTGCTGTGCAAGTGCAACTGCCTTTTCAGCAGCTTTCTGGATACCGGTTCCCTTTAATGCAGAAATCTCAACGACTTCACACCCAAGCTTTCTACTTAATTTGTCAATATGTATCTTGTCACCGTTCTTCTCAACAAGATCCATCATGTTGATTGCCATAATAACCGGAATGCCAAGTTCCATCAACTGTGTGGACAGGTAAAGGTTACGCTCGATGTTTGTACCATCTACGATATTTAAGATGGCGTCCGGTCTGTCGCCGATCAGATAATTACGGGCAACAACCTCCTCAAGTGTATATGGAGATAAGGAATAAATACCCGGTAAGTCCATGATGACAACATCCTTATGTCCCTTTAATTTACCTTCTTTTTTTTCTACTGTTACTCCAGGCCAGTTACCTACGAATTGGTTAGAGCCAGTCAAAGCATTAAATAACGTTGTTTTTCCGCAGTTTGGATTACCTGCGAGTGCAATTTTTACTGCCATAACTTTTCTCCTTTTATTTTTAGTTTGCTGTAACTTGCTTTTGTTTGCTACGGCTTGCTTTCGTTTGCTATAGCTTGCTTTAGTTTGCCTTTTCTGTCTTTTGTTAGCGCATTCTAACACAAAGACAAAAAAAATTACTCTACCTCGATCATCTCAGCATCTGCTTTTCTTAAGGATAATTCGTATCCTCTTACAGTTACTTCGATTGGATCACCAAGCGGTGCTACTTTTCTTACATAGATATCCACACCCTTTGTGATGCCCATGTCCATGATTCTTCTCTTAACCGGGCCCTCGCCAGTCAGTTTTTTGACCTTTACGGTACTGCCGCAGGCTACTTCTTTCAACGTCTTCATCGTTTCGCTCCTTTTCATTTTTGTATCATGAAACTGCGCTGTTGCAACAGTTTTATACCATAATTTTATTCGCCATGTCTTTTCCGATCGCAACTCTTGAATCCTTGATGTTAACGATCATATTACCGTCGATCTCTGATACGACTGTAACTTCTCCGCCTGGAACAAAGCCAAGATTCTCTAAAAATCTTCTAGTTTCTTCTTTTCCACCGACTTTTTTAATCGTACTCGGTTCTCCTGTGTTTAACATAGTAAGCGGCATCATTTCTTCCTCTTTTCTCCTACTGTATTGATAATGATTTTCATTTCTTACGTTGGTTAGTATATTCTAACGTTCATTAGATGTCAATAACATTATTGATATTTTTTCTCATTAATTTTCATTTCATGGAAAAAAACGGATATTACAGAGACTTTTTTCACAGTTTATCGTCAAATTGCACAATAAAGTATGAAAATTTCAAGTCATTTGACTTTCAGTCTGACATGAAATTGCAGTTTCTCTATCCTACCCGTTTTATGTATTATAATTTTTACAGTTCTTCTATCTGTAATTGTACCTTCCACACGGTATGCGCCTCATCGCGCAAAAACTCTTCCGGCAGATCCGGTCCACAGGAATTACTTCCAATGCCCATCATCCGCGCATCCAGCGACAGTAAGGAACCAGACGCCGGTTCCAGTTCAAAATTATGCCTTTTTCCTGCCAGTTCTTCCACCGTGTAATCCGAAACGTTAAAATCCAGATAATTATCTGCCTCCGCAAGCAGACGGTATTTTTCATTTTCAAGTGAGACATATCGGCAGTGATAATGGCTTCCATTCTCCTGTGGTCTGATATAATTTTCATGCAGGTCTTCTACCTCTGCCTGAAACATATCGACATAACAGTGTTCCCTTTTATCAATATAGCTTTCATCCGGTCCATAGCCGTAATAAGTAACATGACGCATAGAGCGCTCAACCGGCAGCATGATCCCAAGCCGTGGCAGCGGCGGCATCGCCATATCTTTGTGCGCATCAAGCGTTACTATGACCCTGCCCCAGCGGTTCACACACCAGTCGGCATGAAGGTGCACTGCCGGCTGACGGTATATGGCTGCAATCCCTATATCTGCCACATAATGTGCCTCCCCGTCCAGACAGAATGCATCGGAATGATATACTTTGGTCATTGCCGCATCGTAGCCTGCCTCTTTCCACTTCTCCTTGATCTGGATGTCATTGTCTGTGGGTGCACGGTAAATCTGATATCCCGCATGTCCCCAGAGAATAGATTTTCCATCTTTGAAAATGCCGGTCGGCGCTCCGGTCTTCTTCCCAAAGGCAACACGAAGTGTACCGCATAATACGATCCATTCCTCCGGCTCCTCCACAAGTACGACCTCATGTTCCGCTCTGTTTTCCCTCTGCAAAACCGATACTTTCCGCTCCTGCATGCAAAACTGTGCAAATCCAAACGTACTGCTGCACGCTGCATATTCCACCGCTTTTTTCCGGATAAACGTCAGTTTTACATACACATCCATGTTTTCCGGCAGCTTTGGCACCGGGATCGTCAAGGCTGCTTTCTCATGCGGCAGCAGATGTGGCAACTCTTTTGTTCCATCTGCAAGAATGACTGTTTCGTCCTGTGCACTTCCCCCCGCTTTGATCTCATAACACAGCTCTGCCTCGCCGGATGCCTCAAGAAAATCAAACCTGTTTTCCACCAGGAACATACCATTGGCTGCATCGATCTCTGTGACAAAAACCGGACAGATCGCATTTTTCCATTCCCGAAGTCCCGTGTGCGGTGTACGGTCTGGATAGAGCAGCCCATCGACACAGAAATTGCCGTCGTGAAAGCGTTCCCCGTGATCGCCCCCATACAGATAGCGCTCTTTTCCGTTCTCTGCCACACCGTCATAAATGGCATGATCGCACCATTCCCAGACACAGCCCCCTAAAAATCCCTCATAACGGTACATTCGGTCCATATAGGCGCGGATACCGCCCGGTCCATTTCCCATTGCATGGACAAACTCACACATAAAATAAGGCTTTTTGTTTCCCGGATCTGCAAAATACTCATCAATCCATTCCACATGCGGGTACATTCTGCTGTAAAGATCGATCATGGATGTGTCGTTTACGTGACCTTCTGCTTCATAAACCGCCCCCTCGTAATGTGTCAGGCGTGTCGGGTCATATGCCTTGACCCAACGTCCTGCTTTCTCAAACGAATTTCCGTAACCGGACTCGTTCCCAAGCGACCAGATCAGGATACAGGGTGCATTTTTATCCCGCTTTACACAGCGCTCCACGCGGTCTATTACTGCCTTATCAAACATCGGATCCATTGCCAGCGTACAAAAAGTCTTTTTTGAAGAGCCCCCATAAAAAGAAGTTACTCCGTGCATCTCAATATCCGCCTCTGCGATCACATAAAAACCGTATCTGTCACAGTACTCCGGAAACCACGGTGCATTGGGATAATGGCTGGTGCGGATCGCATTAATATTATGCGATTTCATCAATTTGAGGTCTTCCTCCAACTGTTCCCTGCTTATGGTATAGCCTGTCTTTGCATTGCTGTCATGGCGGTTCACACCGCGTATCTTGATCGGTCTCCCATTTAGTTTCACTACGGATGACTCAATGTGGATTTCCCGTATGCCCACATTCTGATGCAGGATTTCGTTTTCCGTCCGAATCTCAAGCGTATACAGATACGGCGTCTCCGCGCTCCATAACCTGGGATGTTTTACCGGAAACACAAGCTTTGCCTCACTTCCATTCGACACCAGTGTTGTCTGCCCCTCTGCTTCCACGCTGCCGGAAGCATCTCTTAGTATGGCACGCACGAAAAGCTCCCGCCTGCTGCCGCCCGTCGAGCGGGAAAGGGAAAGACAGACCTCCGCGCTCTGCGGTGTTACCTGATCTTCCCCAAACGTGATCCCGGTCGTCACTGTGTAATCACGCACAAAGTCACATGGGCGTTCGATCAGCCAGACATCCCGGAAAATACCGGACATCCGGAACTTATCCTGATCTTCCAGATATGTACCGTCACACCATTTTAACACGAGAACATCCAGACGGTTTGTGCCGTCGGCCAGCAGCTCTGTCACTTCAAATTCACTCGGCGAATGGGAAACCTGACTGTAACCTGCAAATGTTCCGTTTACCCACACATAAAAGCAGGAATCCACACCCTCAAAATAAAGATAACTGCGCGACTGTGTCTGTGACTCTCTCAAAAATTCTGTTTCGTACAGCCCGCACGGATTTTCATCCGGGACATAGGGCGGATCGAACGGGATCGGAAACCGCACATTGATATACTGGTGGCTGTCATATCCATGGTTCTGCCAACAGGATGGAACCGGTATACTGTCCCATCCCCCCTCATTTATATGCCGGCAGACATCCGTTATGTCCGCGCCCTTTCCCTCACCGGCAATGCCTGCAAACACTTCTGCCGCACTGGAAAAATAATGAAATTTCCAGTTTCCGGAAAGACAGTTTCTGCGACTCTCTCCGTTTTCATCCTGTGGCTCGCAGCAGCATCTCGTCTCCTCCGTCCCCACATGTAAAATCTCCGGGTCTTCAAAATATTTTTCCAGTCTCATAGAAATTTTCCTTTCTGCATCACGCATTACTCCGGCAGGACAGGAATGGCAAATGACACAAGCTCGAATGGATGATAAACGATCACATCTGTCCTCTCTCCCTCGCTGTCCTCCAGCAGATTTACCGGCTGTACCGCAAATGGCAGCACCAGTTTTCCTCTTGTACCATCCTGTTCACTCAGACGGATGATGATATTTTTTTCGTCCTCACTCATCTTTACCGCCTGCACATAAAGTGTTTTTTTCTCTGCTGCCTTCTGTATGACCGCATCGATACGTCCGTCGAACTGCTGCGGCAAGGCAGTCTTTTTAAGTGGTACATTAAATTCAAACGCCCTGCGGTTGATCCCTGCATCCAGATGGTTTCCTGCATGTGGAACGATCCGGTAACAAAAATCATGTTTTCCCATATCTGAGGTAATATCCGGACGGATCGTCGCGCGCAGCAGACTTAATGTAATATGATTTTCATCGACCCCGACACCATATTTTCCATCGTTTAAGATCGCAATTCCGCCGTCCGACTCTGCCATATCGCACCATTTATGCATACACACCTCAAATCTTGCCTGCTGCCAGGAAGTATTCTTATGGGTCTCCCTGCGTATAAATCCGGCGCTGGTATCGCACACCAGTTCTCTGGACACCAGATTCATCCCAAATTCCATCTTCGCAAGTTTGTGTTTCTCATGCCAGTCCACCAGATGTTCCACTTCGATCTCGTTGCTGTCCGCAAACAGCCGTATCTGCATCTTCCAGCTGCTCGCCTCTGTGCCAAGCACCACCTCAAACAATGCACATGCACCATCTGCCACCACCAGATGAAGCGGTTTTTTCACAGTGATCTCAAGCTCTTTCTCTTTGTAGTTCGGCAGAATATCCCATGCGTCATAAACACCCGGCAGATCCTGATAAATGTGCAGTTTGTGAAACGCACCATCCGTCCATTCACGGTCAAGATCCCTGTCATAAAAACTTTCCATGCTCCCGTCTTTCGCAAAACAGATTTTCGCATGCGCGGTTTCTACCCGGACCCGATACGGCTCATCTACATATTTGACTGTAATCCAGTCCGCCGGTCTTTCTGCCAGAAGCCGTGCCTTTTTCTCCATCTGCCCTGCATCCATGGTCTCAAACGGTGCCATCTGCGGGCACACAAATGCACCTTTTTTTCCTTTCCGCAGAACCGGTCCATCCTCCATCTCAACAAAGGTAACTTCCGTCCGCTCCTGCCCTAACGAGTTAAAATAGGTATCCCCTGTTCCAATCAGGGAATCCACACATTCCCTCACTTTTTTATAGTCCTCCATCGCATCCTCGTAGACCGGATGGATATGACTTCCCGGCAGGATATCATGGAACTGATTGACCAGAAACTTCTTATATATATCCCGCACCTGTTCTGCAGGATAAGTTTCTCCCGAAAGGCAGCGCAGGGACAATAACAGTTCTGCCTCGCGCAGGGCAAATTCCAGCTCCCGGTTCTCACGTTTCAGGTTGGATTTCGTTGTGAATGTCCCCCTGTGCATTTCCAGATATAATTCACCATCCCACACAGCAAGATTTTCATTTCCCTTTAAATTCTTTTCCAGAAAACTTGTGCCCCCGGTCTGCTCGGTCTTTGGCATGACAGACAGTTTGTCAAACCGGTGCATCAGTTCGATCATCTCCTCCGTAGCACCGCTGCCCCCATCGCCATATCCAAACATGGACAACGTCTGTCCGCCGCTCTCCTTATCCTGATATGCCTCCCAGTTCTCCTGGATCTGGCTTGGCATATTCCAGGTGATAAAGTGTGTTGGAGGAACACATGCATAGACATCTGTGCCATCGATCCCGCGCCATATAAAATTATTGTGCGGAAAACGGTTGGTATCGTTCCATGTGGACATTTTATTTGACACAAAATACTCCACTCCGCTCTTTTTCAAGATCTGCGGCAGTATCCAGCTGTTTCCAAAAACATCCGGCAGCCATGCATTATTGACAGTCTTACCGAACCGGCTGCGGAAATACATCTGTCCATACAGACACTGGCGGATCAGACTTTCCGCCGACGGGATATTGCAGTCCGGCTCAATATACATCGCCCCGACCGGTTCGAAATTGCCCGCCGCGATCTTTTCCTTTAATTCCTCAAACAGTTCCGGGTAATATTTTTCCAGAAGTTCATAGGTATACGCCTGTGTATGCGTGTAATGAAAATCCGGGTACCGGTCCATCAGCCGCATCTGAATCAGCACGGTGCGCGCATTCTTCTGTACCGCATGGATCCTGCGCCAGTAATAGGCAATATCAAGATGCGAATGCCCTACTAATGCCACATTGCCGCTGCCGCGGAAATCACCATTTTCATAGATATGTTTCTCTATGTAAGCAGATGCCGCGCGGATTCCCTCATTGACATATTCATACTTCTCCCGCTCCATGGATGGCGACTCCTGATTTTGTCCGATGCATTCCCTCAGTGTCTCAAAGTCAATCTCGTTTAAGGCATTATTTAATTCCTGATTTAAGAATTTTCTGTAATCTTCATTAAAATAGGTACTTTTTGAAACATCCAGAAGAAGCTGCAGATCATAAAAAAGGCTCAGTGCATCCTGATTTACTGTTGCAAGATATAATCCCTGAAATTCCTGTCTGCACCCCTTTAATTTCATGGAATCCGGATTTCGCTCATCATCCGGCTTTGAACGGTTGTACCCCTCCATCTCGATCAGGAGTTCCCCGCTGTCAATGTAAGGACTGAGCAGTACACGGTCACGGTTTGGATCCATGCCGCCCACATAAACCCCATTGACCTTTACAATGATCTCCGCCGCCGTCCACATGGAAAGCCACAGCTCTTTTCCCTGCATCTCTTTTGGCACGGTCACTTTTGCCTTAAAAAAAACCGTTCCGTCGGGCGTAAAATAAATATCGCCCTTTTTTAATCTGCGATAACCACCCGGATAATACTCATAAGTGTTCTCTCCCGTCTGTCTCGCATCCGTAATTTCAATATCTGTAATCTCATATTTACTTTCATATAAAAACCGTTTCAGCCATCCGGCTCGCAGATCCGTATACTCCTCCGGTCTCATGCTTCTGCGGACTACCTGTACAAATGCCATTGCCTCTTCCTCCTTAAATCGTATCCCAGAAAAACGGTTTTTTCCGTTCTGCAAAAACCGTGACGTCTATCCCAAGATCTCTTTTTATTTCTTCCTCGATCCAGCTCATACAGCGTGGTACGATCGCACACTTCGAACATTCCCCCTGCAGCCTGACATGTAAAACATTTCCATCAGTTCCGATAAGATCAATAAAACCGCCATCCCCCTGCAATTTAGGGGCTATCACTTCATCCACATATTTTTTTAATCTCTCGTCCATTTTTATCCCTTTACTGCTCCTGCTGTCATACCATTGATAAAATATTTACTTGCAAAAATGTAAATGACCAGAATCGGAACGATCGCGATGGTCGCCCCGGCAAACATGATATTCCATGCTGCTGCACCATCGCCCGCATTCTTTAACATGGTCACCCCGACTGTCAGGGGACGCTTTGAGGCATCCGTCATTGTAAATACCAGCGGAAGGATATATTCGTTCCAGCCTCCGCGGAAAGACAATAGCGCCACGGTTGCAAGGATCGGCTTTAATACCGGAAGAATGATCTTATAAAATGTCTGGAAAAATGTGCATCCATCGATTTTTGCCGCCTCATCGAGTTCCTTCGGGACCGAATTCATATAGCCGCGGATCAGGAAAATATAAGTTGCCTGTGCAGTTCCCGCCGAGATGAACACAACGCTCCAGAGAGACGTATTCATATGGATTTTTACCGCCAGTTCAAACAGTGGACGCAGTGTTACCGATCCTACATTTACAAACATAAATGCCACAAACAGACCATAGATCAGTTCCTTGCCCCTGAAATTTTTACGGGCAAATACATATCCTGCCATGCTTGTGACAACTAAGGTCAGGATCATGACACTTAAAGCAAGGAATATACTGTTTCCTGTGTACACCGCAAAGTTTGCAGAATTCCACGCATCAATAAAATTCTGTACGATCCATTCAGATGGGAAAATATTGATCCCGCCTGTAAGTAATTCCTGGTTCTTCTTAAACGCCCCCAGCACTACATAAAAAATAGGGTACAGCGTCAGGAACGCCACAAACGACATGAGCAGAACTACCAGGAAACGGATGACCTTTGTGCCGGTAGAATATACTGCCGTGTCATTTTTCTTTCGCATTTTCATCTGTAAAACCTCCTTATACCACCTCATCAAGTTTTCTTGCAAAATACATATAAACAGCTGTCACGATACCAATGATCAGCGCAGCAACCAAGCTTAACACGGTCGCATAACCGATCTGTGGGTTTGTCCCGACATCTTTTCCAAAAATAAGCTGGTAAATATATAAAAACATGACCTGTGTACGGTTGTTCGGTCCGCCGTTTGTAAGTACCATGATTGACTCATAATCCTTAAATGCCCCGGTGATCGCCAGCATTAAAATAATTTTTAACATCGGGCTTAACATCGGCAGTGTGATCTTAAAAAATGTCTGAATTCCATTTGCCCCGTCGATTTTTGCCGACTCATATACGTCCTCCGAAATGCTCGACATTCCTGAGATAAAATAGATCATATAATTACCAAAACCTGCCCAGAGTGCAACAATCAGAACCGACCACATGGCGGTCTTTGCATCCCCTAACCAGTTAACATTCTGCCCTATCACGCCGATCGCCTTTAACACGCCGTTTAAAACGCCATTATACGCCGCAAAGATAAATCCGAATACCATACTTGACACTGCGGTAGAAATGATCGTCGGCATAAAATAGACCCCCCGGAAAAAGGAGCTGCCCCTTAATTTCTGGTTCAGAAAAACTGCCATAATCAGTGCCAGCGGAATGATAAATATAATTTTGAGCACCGCATATTCAAATGTGTGCAGCACACTCTGCCAGAACGTCGTATCGGTAAGCATACGCTCAAAATTGTGCATTCCGGTATACGTCGCCGTCAATCCATTGTACTCGTAACATACATATCGGAAAATCCAGCAAAACGGGTATACTGAGACTACCAGCAACATAATGACCGCCGGCAAAAGCATAAGACCTGCCGCAATGTCTCCCTTGTTTTTTGCGCGTTTCAGCCGTTCCGCAAAACTAAGGTTCTTTTTTGTTTTTATCACTGTCGTATTATTTTTACTCATATGACTCTCCATTCCTGCGTGTGAAAAATCCCACTTTTCACACTGCCCTCCATTTTTATGCTGCCTGCATCCATATACTCCTGTCTTTCCATGGCGCTATCCTTCCATGGCAACGGGTCCATATGGATGCAGGCATCCTTTTCTTTCCTGCATCCATACCCGGACAGCGTTTTACTCTGTTTTATAGGTAACGGTTCCTGCTGACGGCTGAAGCGGATCATAGTTCTCAACAATGACACGTTTGCATGTTCCATTGGAAAGTCCGCTCTCAAGTGCTGCATTATAGCGTGTATTCAGATCTTCGATGGCTTCATCTGCACTGACATATCCAAGTACTACATTCCATAACACGGTCTTCCAGTCATCTCCCTCTACGCTGACTGCCGGTGTTGCCGGATAAACATCCTCGTAATCCTGAAGTTCAAAATCTGCAAGTCTGCCAATATTGCTTGTATCGACAATGTTGCTCATATAACCGGATAACGGAATGCTGTAACCACCCTCAAAATATCCCTTTAAGAAATCTTCACTTGAAAAATATTTGATGACTTCCCATGCTGCATCTTTATTTTCACAGGAACTTAGCATGACATATCCGCCGTTCGGTGAGCAGCTCAGCGCGCCTTTGACTTCACCGGTCAGAGTTGGCAGTTCTGCTACACCCCAGTCAAAGGAGCACGGGAACTGATCGGTAAATACACCTGCTTCCTGGGATGCATTTCCCCAGAGTGCAAATGCACCCTGTGCAAATAATGCACGGCTGTTATCTACGCCCTGATTTTCAGAGCCTGGAAGCACAGAACCATCTGCATAAAGTTTTGCCGCTTCCTCCACGATCTCTTTCCAGCTGCTAAAATCATATACGCCATTGGCATAATCATATCCGCCAGGAGTTGCGCCGCTCATCTCACCACATCCCTCTAACCATCTTGAAAACGGACTGGATGAAGTGAATGCGATCCCGTAAGTGGAATCATTGGTAGCTGCTTTGGCAAGCTCCACGAAATCTGATAATTTTGACGGTATCTCTGTTGCCCCGGCAGCATTTACCAGATCTTTGTTCCACTCAATCCTTGTTCCGGTACGGACACCGTTTGGAACCCAGTAGATATCATCCCCAAAGGAGGTAAGTCCCTCGTATTTATGGTCATATGCCTCCGTTACTTTCTGAAATTCTTCGTCCCCTGCGATATAGTCTTTGATGTTATAGAAGATACCGGCATCCACATATGTCTGTAATATCATGTTATCGGATGCCTGGATGCTGATAATGTCCGGTGCCGTTCCGCCCTGATAGGCAAGCTGGATGGAATTGGCCCAGTCATCTGTCAGTATCGTGTAATTGATCTGTATATCACTGTGGCTCGCATTGAAAGAATCGATCATCTCATTCATATATGCCTCGTCATGACGGTTGTTTGTCCAGAATTCAATCGTCGCTGCACCGTCTTTCTTCGTATCCGATACTGCTGTCTCTGTTCCTGAAGCGGTCGTATCTTTCGCACTTTCTGTTCCCCCATTGTTTCCGCAGCCTGTAACAGAAATTATCATTGCCGCTGCAAGCATTGCACTAATCACTTTCTTTTTCATAGTTTTCTCCTTCCTTTGTTTCAGGTGTTTTCTGTTGTGACTATCATGCCAGATTTTTCATTTCCGAACAACGGCAGTTTCCACGAACAATGTAACACTTTCTAATATCCGGTCATAAAACTTATACAAACTGCCCCTTTTGCTTTCCATATCTCCATGTTAATATATACAAGTATTTTAATAAAACTTTTTTATTTTTGTATATCATTACAATTGCAGTGCAATATATGATTGATGAAAGGGGGATTACACAATGAACGAACATATGAATGTCACACTGATGATCGCAGATGATGAATCCTTCATATTGAGAGGCTTAAAAGAAATTGTTTCGGATTCTGACCTGCCCCTGAAACTGATTGGAACTGCCGGGAACGGCATGGATGCCTTTGCACTCCTTCTCTCTTCCAGCCCTGACATTGCGATCATGGATATCCGCATGCCGGGCATGGACGGACTGGAAGTGATCCGCAGGGCAAGAGATGCCGGACTTACCACTCACTTTCTGATCCTGAGCGGTTATAATGACTTTTCCTATGCACAGGAAGCGATCCGCTACAATGTCCACGGATATTTTTTAAAACCTTTAAATATCCCGGAATTCAGGCAGGCACTTTCCGCCGAATACCAGGATGTCCTTGCCACACGCGCAAAATCTGCATCCGATACAATCAGCACGGACGAACTGAGCAGCCTGATGGAATCTTCGCGTTCCTATTTTCTTGCACAGCTTCTGCAGGGTGAGATTTCCTCTGCCGACGTGACAAATGCACGCTTAAATTTTCTGCATATAAACCTTGGTCCCGATTCCTCCGTGGCTGTCATACTGACACCGGAAAACTCTGACTCCGATTTTGAGACCGACTTTGCATCTATCATCACACATACCATCCATCCGGTCTTAAAAACATTTTTTTATGAGGCGTTTCTCTATCAGGAACAGCAGATCGTATGTATCATCAATCTTTCTGCCGGAAACGAAGATCTTCTGCTTGCAAGGATCAAAGCCTGTCTCACCGGCCTGCAGAAAAAAAACGGACTTTCTTTTTTAGCTGCGGTCGGAACGATTGTACCGGAACTGTGCCAGTGCTCTGCCTCTTATCAGGCAGCCCTCTCCGCACTGTCCTACCGCATTTACGGAACAGACACAAAAATCTTTGATTCCGGCATCATCTGCCACCAGCTGCCCCAGGAATCGCCCCGCAGTATCGATTCCGCACCACTTGCTGATGCCATTTTAAACGGTGATACCACGCGGATCAAAGATTACTGCTCGGCATTTTTTGATTCGCTGTTTTTTGTGCGCATGCCACCACCAAACTACATATTCGGGATGTTTTTATTTCTGATTTCCAACGTCCAGAAAGATATCGCCATCAAATCCAGTCATCCAGTCTCTTTTCCGGAATTTACCTTTGATGACTTAAATATCCTCCCATCTGTATCTGAACTTAAGGACTGGCTCATTGATTTCTTTCTGAATTATTCCGAGCTGCTGACCGCAAGCCATAACGGCCATGACCAGATCATCCGTCAGGCAAAGGAGTATATCCGGTCACATCTTGACTGCAATATCAAGGCGAAGGATGTCGCAGCACTTGTCGGGCTGAGTGAAGCGTACTTTACCATATATTTTAAGAATCACTCTGGTGTGAACTTCCGTGACTATATCCTGTCCGAGAAAATGGAGTACGCAAAATCCCTGATCTGTGCACAAAACTGTTCGATCACGGAAATCGCTTACCAGATCGGTTACCAGGATTACCGCTCCTTTTCCCGCGCATTTAAAAATACCGTCGGCATGTCGCCCTCCGAATATTTAAATGCCGCCAGCAAAAATATTTCCCCATGAAAGGACTTCCTTATGAAACACTCTATATTTTCCACAAAATTAGCCATGAAGATCTGGCTTTATATCATGCTGACTGTTATTGCAATCCTGCTTGTCGTAGGCATCGCATTAGAAATATTTTTCCGCCACTATGTGGCAAACGAAACCCTGCGGAATGCCACACGCGATACAACCTACGCTGCCGACGCATTTTCCGAGGAATATGAAAATATTTTAAAACGTTTTGTCAGCCATACGGCATCTGCGGACTCCTACCAGCTCATGTGTGATGTGTCCGTACCACACACCAAAGAGTACATGAACTTAAATACGAGTCTGCAGTCACAGCTCTCCCTTTATACGGACAGCAGCTCACTGATCCACACTGCCATGTTTTCCGACACCAAAGGCCAGCTTTTCTACTCCTATAAATCAAGACTGCGCGATGACACCTTTTCGCCGACGGACACATATGCACTGTCCGGCGCCCCCTCCATCTGCATTCATCCTGCCACACAAAGTCCTTTCCGCGGCCAGTCGGACATGGTTGTCATTACTTACCTTCTTACCGTCAATCCGAGTGAGCGGATGGTATTGTTAGCTGACTCCTACGAAAACTGTGATGCTGTTTTATATTTTTTCCTGAATGCACAGCATATCCAGGATTATCTGGCTCTTTATTACAACGGAAGCACCTCGGATGTCCTGCTCTACCTTACCGACGGCTCCGGTACTCCCATCAGCCTGTCCTCTGCGGATGACAATTATGCCATCGCCACGGACACAGCCATCCAGCGCGGCATCCGCTATCTGTCCGGTACCGGCAATAAATTACTGCACACCGGTGACCGCTATATCCTTCTCGTGCCGATTGCAAACAGCGACCTGTATCTGGCAAATATCCTGCCGGAATATGCGGTTTATACCAGGATCCGCAGCCTTGACCTTATGCTCTTATCGATCGCTCTGGTCATGTTTTTACTGATTCCGTTCCTGCTGTTTTTTGTGACACGTTTTGTCACAAAACCGCTGAAACTCCTGATGCAGTCCGTACAGGAGATTGAAATAGGGACCTATGAAAAACCGGCTGACGGAATCCCTCCTGCCGACGAGATCGGTCAGTTAAGCCGTTCCATCGATTCCATGTATCAGACAATCCAGCAGCAGTTCCGGCAGATCAAACAGGATGAACGGGAGAATTTCCAGATGGAACTGCGGCTGCTCTCCGAGCAGATCAATCCACATTTTCTTTACAATACACTGGAATGTATTAATATGGAAATCTACAATCATCATAATGATACTGCCTCCTCGATGCTGTCAAACCTCGGCGGCTACCTCCGCATCAGCTTATCTTACGGAAACAGCCAGCATCTGATCAGCCAGGAGGTCGACCAGGTCAAAGCCTACGTCAATATCATGAATTACCGTTTTCGGCACAGTATCCATCTGACCACCAATATTGACGGTGATCTGCTCTCCATGAAGATTTTAAAATCCATTTTACAGCCTCTGGTTGAAAATGCCTTAAAGCACGGTTTTTCCATCGACAGCAGTGTCTATTTCCCGATTGCTCCCATGATCGATATTTCCATCTGGAGAGAGCCTGACACCTTAAGTATCGCCATCACAGACAACGGTGCCGGCATAGATATAGAGCACGCCAAAGAAATCATGTATGGTTCAGGGACAGATGCAGACGGCAGACATCATGTCGGACTTCACAATATTTACCATCGTCTCAACTCCTTTTACGGAAAAACAGACATTACATTTTCTTCCATTCCTTTTTACGAAAATAAAATTCTGATCCGTTTTCCTTATCAGAATTTCTGTGAAACACAGAATGAATGTGACTGACAAAAAACCGCTGGGCAGCGATGTACTCGCCATCCAGCGGTTTTATTCTTAACATAAAGATATCTCAGGCACCGGCGCTATCAGCTGTAACACTGCAAATGTGTTCTTTTCGAGGGTTATTACCCCTCTTTCTTCCCCGGCTTTCTGTTCCATCTCCCGGATTGCCACCCGATCCGGCTTCTCCAGGGAATTAAAAGCTTCTTTTTCCATTCCGCCCAACAGCCATACACGCTCAACCTGATACGGTTTTCCAGTCTCATCACAAATGGTAAGCTGTTTTTCCTTCTCCGACGCATTCACGATTTTGCAATAAACTGCGCCTGTCGCATCATCTCTTACCGGATTATAATAGACCTGCTCCATCTGTGTTTTCTTTTCTTCCCCAAGAGTATCTAACACCGATGTCCCTTTCATGCATGAAAACATCTTTTGCACATAATAATTCGGCGTTGCGTACGATGTTTCTCCGTCAAACCAGATCATATCCGGCGCCCACTGTGTAAATCCAAGTCTGGCAAATAATGGTGCATAAGACGCCAGTACGACCACATCTGCATTTCTTTCCACTCCGGTTAAAAATGCAGCCTCTGCTAATGCCCCTCCAAGACAGTTTTTCTGTTCCATCAATTCAGTGTGCCCCGGGTGCGCTGCATATTCCCCTGCAAATACTTTGACATCTCTTGGATATTCATCGTAAAAATCTGTATGCGCATAAAACCAGTCCGGTTCCACATAATAATGTTCATCTACTGCATATACATAATTTTTCTGTGTTTTTACTGCGCCATGATAATATTTCCATGCCTTTTCATAACGTTCTGATGTGATATCCGGTCCTGCAGAACCGATCAGCCGGATCTCCGGATATTTTGCATGAATGCATTCTTCAAACAGACGATACCTCTCAAAAAATCCGGACTTCTCTGTCTCCCACTGTTCATTGCCAATTCCAAGCATTGTAAGATGGAACGGTTCTTTATGTCCCATTGCCACGCGCACACTGCCCCATCTGCCGTCTTCCGCACCATTTGCAAACTCGATCAGATCCAGTGCATCCTGTAAGTACTGCCCAAACGCCTCCGTCCCGGGCTGTACCATCTCATAAGACTGATACTGGCATGCCAGTCCGACGTTTAACACAGGAAGCGGTTTCGCACCAAGTGCCTCGCAGAGCAGGAAAAATTCATAATATCCCATTCCAAGTGTCTGGTTATAATGTGAAAATACACTGTGATATCCGTTTTCCTCATTTACCAGATGCACTGCCCAGCGATTCCAGTTGGATCTGCGATGCTCTACCGGTTTTAGTGTCTCCTTGAACCGGTACCGGTTAGACAATGTATTGCCTTCAATAATACACCCACCCGGAAACCGGATAAATCCAGGCTGCAGATCCTTTAATAATTCAAACAGATCCCGTCGGAAGATACCACACACGGCATCTTTTGGCATCATGGAAAAGAAATCAAACTCCACAACACCTGTCTGTTCTAACATGACAGCAAAATCTCCGCCTTTTACATCTTCTTTTGCAGTAAGTAAAAGATGATATTTTTTCCAGTTATGCGGCTCCTGTTTTTTGCCGGGCAAAAGTTCTGTTTCACCGGATGCGGCAATAATCCCGTCCTTTTGTACTGATATCTGTATTCTGCCCTGGTAAGAAATACTTCTCGCATAAAACGATACCTCATACTGCGCACCCTTTTTCAATACGATCCCGTCATAAGCCTGATTTTTAAAACCCGCCTGCGATTCCTCCGCCGTAAATCTTAAATAATGCGGATTTTCTTCCGCAACCGGGCTTCCCATGACACACCGCATTCTGGCATTTTTCTCTTTCGGATAACATTCCCAGCCATACAGTCCGTCAAATTCAGTATAATAATCTGCCTTATCCCCATAACAGTCGACAAACTCAAATGCCCTGTTTTCCAGCATCTCTGCATACAGACCTCCATCCGCCGCATAATTGATATCCTCAAAAAACAGTCCCATCATATCCGGCATGATATCCGCACGTTTTCTCTGTGAAATTGTAATCTTCATATTTCCTCTCCTTATATACATGATTTAATTTTTTTATTGTACTGCACTTTCGAAGAGGTTTCCATGTCAAACATTGCACTTTTTTTGTTCAAAACTGACCTTTACCGTAAACAGATCCGCCATCGTCTCCACTTCAAATGTTCCACCACAGGCCTCCGTAAAACTTTTCGCAATCGAAAGTCCCAGCCCGCTTCCGCCATCGGTACGGCTCTCATCCCCTCTTGTAAAACGTGCGGTAAAATCCACATCCTGTTTTAATTCACTGCGCGATGTATTGCGAATATCTGCAACTGCAGCATTTTTCTCTGTTTTTAATGAAATATAGATCCGTGAACCCTCCAGCGAATATTTGAGTGCATTACCGATCAGATTCTGGAATACCCGGTACATCCGGTCTCCGTCGGCATATACCATGACCGCCTCCTTAGGTATATCAATTTTGAATTTGTACGGGCTCTTTTGAATCTCACCGTCCATATCTGCAAGTGTCTGCCGCAGAAGCTTTCCAAAATCAATTTCTTCCATCTCAACCGCAAGCTGTCCGGATGCCGCTTTGCTGACAGAAAATACATCCTGCACCATATTTTTCAGCCGCTCCGATTTTTCTTCCAGAATCCGGATATAATCCTGAATCTCCGGTGACAGATTTTCCTCCTGTTTTAGCAGCTCAATATAACTGATAATGGAGGTCAGTGGTGTTTTAATATCATGGGACACATTCGCCACCAGTTCCACTTTCATGCGCTCGCTCTTGATACGCTCCTCTATCGCAGTTTCCATTCCCTGTCCGATCTGCTCTAATGCTTCTTCCATGGCGCGGATATCACTGTCTTCTGCTTTCACCATATCTGCCGGTTCATAATGTCCACTACTGATCTCTGTAATCCTTTTTGAAAGCTGTTCTAAAGATCTTGCCAAATTCCGGTTTCTTTTCTGATAGAAATATTCCATACCAAGCAGGATACAAAATACCCCTGCAAACCCGGTCAGCAGTAACAGCCAGTAAATAAAATTTGCCAGTCTGTAATTTACGATCAGCAGTAAAACAAGCATCACACAAGTTACCGCCAGCCCAAATACCGTAATTCCAATGATCCCATACAGAGCCCTTACCAGCCGTTTTGCAAATGGCAGGGACATATTTTTTGTCTCTGCCTGTGCGAGCAGTTTTCCGAAAAATCCATTTTGCCAGATTTTTTTATTATATTTTGCATCATTGATCCAGAAATAACAGAGCAAAAAAATCACCGGCAGTTCCACCAGACCCGGAAAATCATACTGTATCCTCAAGACAAGAAGCAGCACCAGAATCGTAGCTAAGATTTTCCATTCAAACCAGATTTTCGCACTCAGGGCGGCGATCACGCTATCTTCCTGTTTCTTTGCATCTTTGAAAAATCTGCTGGCACACAGACAAAGAATGCCTGCAATGATAAAATAAATTGCCTGTATATAGCGTTTATGCTGCTGCGTCCACCGTGTATTAAGATCGTAAAAAGAATTACAGATCCAGGAATTTCCAGCATCATCTTCTCCCATATACTGCACCGGATCTTTTGCTATGATGATCCGGATATCCGCTTTCTCCCAGGATTCTTTTTCCATCAGGTTTTGAAAACCCGGTACATACCAGTCCTCTCCCTCGCGGTAAATGCCATCTCCATAGACATCCTGCTCCACTCCGTCTTTTTCGATCGTCACTTTTTTTCCATCAAAATGAAATGCATAATTATACCCCTCCGGAAGATTTTTTAACAAAGCAGCCGTGTTGTTTTTCCCATCAGAGGATGCGCCATCTGATGATGTAGCATCTGTTACATCATCAGGCATATTTGAATACATTATTTTTCCGTCATAGCAGATCTCATAGAAAAAATTATGATCCTTATTAACGTCCGCAAAATATTCTTCTTCGCTTTTTTCCTGATAACCGGTACTGTCGTCAGACGCCATATAAATATGTTCCGTGTCTGACACCTCCTCATACGTCGTGGAAGAGTTCTCATCTGTGCCCGCAGTCTCTGCTGCATCCGGGTTTTCATAAATGTCCGACGTCGAAGCCGTGCCCACTACATACTCCGAAATTCCGTTATTTGTTCCAAACAGCCTATCAAAAAAATTTCCTCCCGGTGACAGATAATCGTCAATATTTTCCTCGTTCACAGCACTACCGCTATATCCGCTGTCCCCATGATAGTTTCCAGTCGCCACATCAAGAAACGTATAAAATCTGTTCAGCACGGTGTTTCTAAATTCTTTAGACTCCTGATAGTCCTTTTCTTTCAGTTCCGCACAGACCTCATCCACACCGACAGAATAGCTCTCATATGCAAATCTGCCGATTCCTGCCATCAGCATACTGATTCCGATAAAGAACACTAAAAATACAATCCTATTTTTCCATTTTTTCGATTTTATAGCCAATTCCCCACACCACCTTTAAGTATTCCGGCTCTTTTGGATTGAGTTCAATTTTTTCACGGATGCGCCTGATATGTACCATGACCGTATTTTCGCATGCATACCCCTGCTCATTCCAGACACGCTCGTAAATTTCCTCCGCCGGGAAAACGCGTCCCGGATATTTCATCAGAAGCTCCATGATCTTTGTCTCCGTCGCAGTCAGCCTGACCGGCTCTTTGTCCACATAAAGCACTCGCTCATTCGTATGGAACTCCAGCCTGCCATTCGTGATACATCCATCATCATCTGCTTTATGGATATCCCCAAGACTTGTATACCTGCGGAGATGACTTTTCACACGCGCTGCTAACTCCTGTGGATTGTAAGGTTTTGCCACATAATCATCCGCTCCCATGGACAGTCCTAAGACTTTGTCTGTGTCCTCACTCTTTGCACTGAGCACAATGATCGGAATGTTTTTTCGCTCGCGTATTTTCAATACCGCAGATAATCCGTCGAGTTTTGGCATCATGACATCCATGATCACCAGATGTACCTTCTGCTCCGCTATGAGCTCTAATGCCTGCATGCCATCATACGCTTTTAATACCTGATATCCCTCCTTTTCCAAAAGTATTGCGATTGCCCTTACGATCTCGCGGTCGTCATCCACGACTAATATACATTCACTCATGCTGTATTTACTCCTCCTTAAAGCCTATGTCTATCTTATCCGGGGCTTCTTACAAAAAAAGTGGGATATTTCTTACAGATTTCTTACAATTTCCCACCGTTCTTATTATTTTTCTCCCTTTTTGCTATTCATTTCCTGTTATATGAAGAAAGGCTATCGCACTTGAGAGGTGAGGCAGCCTTAGAAAGTTGATTCTATAAACATATGAACACCTTTGATTTTTAACCATTGTAGTAACTCTTCTATTATTTTTGAAGAATAACCGTTTCTTCTTTTTTCAGGAATACAATATACATCAACTATATATCCGTACATTGGAGTTTTGAAGAAACAAAACGGAACGTCTTCCTTAATTACTGCACCCCACGCGCAATAACACTAGGACCAATTTTATTATTTATAAGAATTTGTCGAAGATCTACAGGCTACAAAAAGCTGCTCAGCTACTGGTTAATACAGAAAATAACATACAGGAAATTGCAACGGACTGTGGTTTTGACGACAACAACTATTTTTCCAAACTTTTTAAGAGACATTATCATTCTGTTATTATGTCAAATTCAAAAACATCTGAACATATTTATCCGGTAACTCATGAAGATACCGGAAACACTCATTTGGATCATAGATAATTCCATTTTCGGCGCATCTTTTTCTGAACATATCCATAAGTTTCTCGTTATCAGGGCTTGCCAGATCATATGCATTTCCATATGTATAGATGTATTTTTTCTTAAGCCCTGAAAAATATCTGTCCAATGCCTGATAAAAATATTCCCTGTCTCCATCCCTTAATGTAACTCCCATGTTGAAGCATATGATTCCTTTTACGCCAGCTTCCATACAGTAATCAAGAATACCATTGATGTTTTCCTTTGTATCATTTATAAAAGGTAATATAGGTGTCAGCCACACGACAGTTGGAATCCCTGCCTTTTTAAATTGCATAAGTGCTTCAAATCTCTCATGGGTTGTAGAAACATTCGGCTCTAAAATCTTGCAGAGTGTTTCGTCATAAGTAGTCATTGTCATCTGTACAACAGCTTTTGCTTTCGCGTTGATTGATTTTAAAATATCCATATCCCGCAATATTCTGGTAGATTTTGTCTGAATTGCAACACCATATTCATATTTGTCAATCAGCTCCAAACATCTTCTGGTCAGTTTTAATTTTTCTTCTGCTTGAAGATAAGGATCGCACATAGCACCGGTTCCTATCATACATTTTTTGCGTTTGGATTTTAATGCCTTTTCAAGAAGCTGTGGAGCATTTGCTTTTACCTCTATATCCTCAAATTCATGTGTAAATCCATAGCAGTTACTCCTGCTGTCGCAATAAATGCAGCCATGCGTACAGCCTCTGTATATATTCATTCCATTATTACTTGAAAGAATTCCCTTTGCTTCTACAAAATGCATATGTACTCTCCCCTAATTCTACAAATTGGAATCTATCGCTTTGTCCCATCCTCATTGAAATTATTTTTTAATGCCTTTTCCGTTAGAAAAATAGACCCAATCAAAAACACCAGTTGTATTACAATGATAATAATACTCAAAATTCCCATTGTATCGTCACTTGCTCCATAAAAAGGAATATGTATAAGCATTGTAGGTCCCAACAGACCAATACCGACTTTCCACCAAAGTTTTCCTGCATGGTCATGTGCAAATCTCCAAGTATCCATATTTATCATTGACATCTTAGTTTGGTATCCCACAACTCCATTGATCTTCTTTGGACAATGTTTCCACATCATTCTGCCCGCAATTATCATAATCGCTGGAATAATACAATCGCATATCAAAATAAACCACCAGAACCACATATTGCCACCTTCCGCAATGACCATTCTTCATCATAGCTTCCAAGATAAACTTTATTCTCCAAAAATTCCGGCTGATGCTCTAACAGTTCAAATCCTCGTTTCCTGCATTCTTCGATAGTTCCGTTATTATCTGCCTGAACACCAATTTCTCCAAAATAGTAAGCATTCACATTCTTCGTATGCTCATACATTTCATATGCTGAGCGTGGAATCTCACCGTAAAAGGTTTGTCTGACCGGTAAAACACTTTTATCTTTATCCGGTACCGCTTCGTACATCGTCAGGAAATCCCGTGCAGATTTCAGGGCAAGTGATTTTAATTCTTCATATTCCGCCATGCTTAATGGCTTTTTCTCCTCGTCAAAAAGCACATCTGAGTCTGCATCAGAAATGGTAAGTGTTGACACTTTTTCTTGAATGATCTCAGGTTCCGGAACATCCCAAGTTAAAGCTCCTTTCCACTTCAGGTAAGCTGAAATTTCAGACGACATCTTCCCAATAGCTTCACACTTAGATTTACCTCTTGTAAATGCACCAATGAAATTGGACGCATACAGAATACTGTCATCGCCATTATGTTCCCAAACACACTTCACTTTCATAAAAGAATTTTCCTCCCAAACACCGATTTACTTAAATGCAGTATACCACATGGTCAGCGTCAATGATACTATTATTCTCTTTTATAAAATAAAGAGGAAAACGTTCCAAAACCACTTGACATAGTTTTCAAAACCGCTTACACTGTATACTATAACTATTTAACAGGATTGGAGAACATCATGTTTCAGATTATCGTTGACTCTGCGGCAAATATTCCCGCAGAACTTGTAAAAAAATATAAGATCAAAGTTCTTTCTTTTATCAACTTTGTAAATGGAAAAGAAGTCACCTGTTTTGATCCGGAATTATCCCCGGAAGAGGAACGTCAGAAAGGTCATGAATATTACGACGCCGTGCGCCAGGGCGCAGATGTAAAGACCGGTCTGATCAGCACTGCCATTTTTGAAGATGCATTCCGCAGTGCCATGGAAAATAACGAAGATGTGCTGTATTTTTCACTCAGCAAAAATATCAGCGGAAATTTCAACTCCGCAAGACTTGCCGCAGAAGATCTGATGCATGATCCGGTAAACGGCAGAAAAATCCGTCTGATCGATTCGCTCAATGCCTCTTTAGCTCAGGGAATTTTAGCGATCTATGCAAGTGAAATGCGTGATAAAGGTATGGAGATTGATGAAGTAGCAGATATCTTAGAAACGTACCCTGCAAAGATGAACGGTGTATTTACCGTCGGTGATTTAAAATATCTTTCCAGAACCGGACGTTTGAGCGGCGCAACTGCTCTCGTCGGCAACCTTTTGAGTATCAAACCGATCCTGCGCGGAAACAAAGACGGTTTTATTGTCCAGTACAAGAAATGCCGCGGAAGAAAAGCTGCATTAAACGAGCTCGTCTCTCTTGTCTGTGACAATATCGTGGAACCGGAAAAACAGATCATCGGAATTGCACATGCCGATGCCTACGAAGACTCGCTCTATGTCATGGATAAAATTCAGGAAAAAATCTCTGTGCGGGAATTTATCAATACTTCTTACGATTTCTGTACCGGAAGCCATGTGGGTCCGGATACCATCGCCTTGTTCTTTATGGCAAAAGACAGAGAATTAGGGGCAGGCAAATAAGCCTGCCCTGACCAGCAATTATTCTCTATTTCATTTTTCACTACAGCGCCCTTTCCATGCACACAAACCGCATATCATAAAGACTACATTTCCCCACTTTCTCATATCCCAGATGCATATAAGCACGCATTGCCACCTCATGCCCTTCATGCACCAAAATATGAACAGATCTCTTTCCCTGTTTCCTCAGGACATTCATGGCATACGCCATCATCATCCTTGCCAGTTTTTTATTCTGATACTCTTTCCGGATACAGAGCCTTGCCAGTTCGGCACCCGGAAGCAACGTCTGATTCCAGCATTTTAAGCTATCCACTGCCTCGTCTGCATCTATGGAGATCGACGCCAGCAGTTCCCCGTCTTCATTTTCCATCACAAAAAGCGCATTTCTGGAAAGATCGGATTCTATTGTGTCAATTCCAGGATAGTACTCATTCCAGCCTGCCGCTCCGCCGATCATGGAATGGTACAATTCTAAGATTTTCCCGGTATCTTCTTTTACAGCGGGGCGGATATAGCGCAAAAATGTATAATCCGAAATTTTCAATGAATCCGCTGCCTGTGCAAAATATTTTTCTTCGATATGCGGCCAGCGCTTTGCTCCCATATCATTTTCTTCCTGCAGTTTCGCTGCCAGATTAACAAGTTCCGGTGTCAGATCTGTTCCAGTCAGTAAAATGTGCAGATTGTTATTCAAAAACCATGGCGCCATATCGTAAAGTCCCGATGTAAAAATATCCTGTATCACCTGATTACTATCGTATGGGATCCGCAAAAATTCCGGTTTCCATTCATTTTGACCGGACTCTAAGATGATGGCATGCGCGTATCCCGGATCTCCGATCGCAATTCCACAGGAACCGGTATTCATATAGGTTTTTCCCTGATATCTGCTGATACCCGGAAAATGTGTATGGGCTGCAAGCAGATAGTCAGTATCGATCTCTTCTAATACCTCTTTTGTGCGGTCACTGTCAAGCTGGAGCAGTTCTCTTGTATTGACCGGAGAACCGTGACAGCAGGTAAACGCCGGATATCCTTCCTTTTCATAACGAAACGTGATCGGAAGGCTCTCAAAAAAATCCAGATCTCTTTCCGTGAGCTGCCTGTAAGTATACAAAAGATTGCCGCTGGCGGAATTGGCTAGCCAGAATTTTTCTTCTTCCTCCTTCTCCCGGATCTTACGCTGTTCTATCATATATTCTTCCCGGTTTCCGCGCAGCACATGACATGGGAACTGTTCCATTAATTCATAAAGAAGTTCCATCGTCTGCCTTGCACCGGCGGTATCCGAAATAAAATCTCCCAGAAGCAGAAATTCCTCACATCCGGCATTTACCATATAGTCCACACATGCCCGGAATGCGGTCTGGTTGCTGTGAATATCTGCAATTACTCCAACTTTCATTCCAAAGTATCTTTCCTTTCATTTAACCGCAATTCTTACATGTGAAAATTTAATTTTTCACACTACGGTCTATCTAAACATTTTCTTCCTTGCAGACATCGACCCAGCCTTTTGCCCCGGCGATCTGCTCAAGTTCCGGGATCGTGAGTTTCACTGCACTGTGGTCATTTCCCGCTGCCGGATATACGATAGTAAATTTTTTCAGACTTTCGTCGAGATACACTTCCACACCATCGTTGATTCCAAACGGGCACACCCCGCCCGGCGCATGACCGATCACTTCCTCAACCGCATCAGACGGAATCATCTTCGCTTTCACATGAAATGTATCCTTGTATTTGCGGTTATCGACTTTCGCCGTTCCTTCCGTCAGAATCAGCACCGCCTGCTCTCCCTGTAAAAAGGACATCGTCTTTGCGATCATGCCCGGCTCCACCCCAAGTGCTTCCGCTGCCATCGCAACGGTTGCCGTGGAATCAGCCAGCTCGATCACATGATCCAAAAATCCTTTATTCTCCAAATATGCTTTCGCTTTTTCTAATGACATATGAATCCTCTTTTCTGTGTAACCTGCAGGCTCAGATATTGTAATCTATAAAGAACCCTTTTGCTGTTTTCAAATCTCATAGTCCATGCAGGATCTCACCGCCGTATACGGTCTGACTTTACTGTCTGCGACTGCCACATGTTTCGGATGTGTACTGTAAGTTTTTAATGCTTCCGCACTCTCAAATGTGGAATCTAGCATGACATCCACGGTTGAACTCGGCAGACAGTCGATGCGCACTTTGATTTCTGTCATTCCCGGGATCTGACCGGCAAGACCTTCTAATCCTTCCTTGATCCCTGCTTTGATCTGTTTTTTCTCCTCCTCTGAAAATTCCTCTTTCAGTTTCCATAAAATAATATGTTTTACCATTTTGTTTTTCCTTTCTTCAGGCGTTATAGACCTGATACCACTATTTTAGTCCTCTTATTTATTTTTGCAATTACGGATCATCCTTCGTACCCGCAAAACTCAAATTTCCTCTTTGCCGCCGTTTTTTGTCCGGATCACAAAGAGAACCACACAAAGAAGCACGATGCAGATTGGAAGTGTCAGCCATACAATGGCGTCAAGTCCCACTGCCTTAAAAATACCGATCAGAAGATATCCAACCATACATACACTTCCCACAACAAGCACATACGGAAGCTGTGTCACCACATGGTTGACGTGTTCACAGTGACCGCCGGCAGATGCCATGATCGTCGTATCGGAGATCGGTGAACAGTGGTCTCCGCAGACTGCACCCGCCAGACAGGATGCGATGGAGATAACCATCATCTGTCCTTCCGGGAATACCCCGATCACGATCGGGATCAGAATGCTGAATGTTCCCCAGGATGTTCCGGTTGCAAATGCCAGAAACGCAGCAACCAGGAAAATGATCATCGGAAGAAATCCCTGCATCGCAGATGCAGAATTTGCCACAAGATCTGCCACAAAATATTTTGCACCGAGCAGGTTTGTCATACCCGATAACGTCCACGCCATCGTAAGGATCAGAATCGGCGCGATCATGGACTGGAATCCCTCCGGGATGCATTTTGCAAACTCTTCAAAGGACAGCACATCACGCATCATATAATAGATAAATGTAAATACCAGCGTGACCGCACCGCCAAGCACCAGTCCCACCGATGCATCCGAAGCTGCAAACGCATTGACAAAGGAAGCACCCTCAAAAAATCCACCGGTATAAACCATTGCCACAATACAGCTTGCGATGAGAACCGCAACCGGAAGAATCAGATCCAGCACATGTGCTTTCTCATTGATGACCTCTTCTTCATTTCCCTCATAAGGTCTTCCCGGCGTGGTAAACAGATCTCCTGCGATTGCATTCATCTCATGTTTTTTCATCGGTCCAAAGTCAACCCTAAGTACCGTCACAAGTAAAACCATGACCAGTGTCAGTATCGCATACAGGTTATACGGGATCGTCTGTAAAAATACAGCAAAACCGTTAATTCCGGAATCTTCCGGCACCGAGGATGTCACTGCCGCCGCCCACGAACTGATCGGCGCAATGATGCACACCGGAGCTGCAGTCGCATCAATGATATAGGATAATTTTGCACGGGATACTTTGTGCCGGTCTGTGACCGGACGCATCACACTTCCCACCGTAAGGCAGTTAAAATAATCATCTACAAAGATCAGCACTCCAAGGATCATAACGGAAATCTGCGCACCGATCCTTGTCTTAATATGCTTTGATGCCCATTTTCCAAACGCAGCAGAACCGCCCGCTTTGTTAAGCATCGAGACAAGAATTCCAAGCATGACTAAAAATACAAGGATACCCACATTCCAGGCGTCCGCAAGTTTATAAACCATACCCCCGTCTTCCTGAAAGAAGATCGTGTTGATCATCAGTTCTAAATTAAAATTGGAATATAACAGTCCCCCAGTGATGATCCCGGCTAAAAGGGACGTATATACCTCTTTCGTGATGAGTGCCAGACCGATCGCAATGACCGGCGGCAGCAGCGCAAATACCGTCGCATATACACCGCACTGGTAATTTTCCGGATCTGTGATCACCCCGGATGTATTTGCCGTTACAAACAGTAATATCACGATCACTGCAAGAAAAATAAGCATTCCGATCTGTTTTCTTTTCATATGTTTCCTCCAAACATTACTGATTTTTTGTCTGTCAACAATCAATCAGAACTTTCCATATTTCTGTATTTCCATACGTTTTATAGTGTAGCGTTTCTTCTGCAATTTTTCAAACATTTTATGCATAATCATGCAATATTATAAAAGAGTATTACTGTTCACTGTACCTCGTTCCAGTAACGGATTTTGCCGATGCTTCGCATTACAAATCGGCAAAATCTGCTGCCACCACTGTATCATACGGCATTTTCAGTTCAGAAAATGCCTGCCTGTGAACAGTAACAGTTTGCGTGCTTATCATATATCATTAATGCACTTTTTCCTTTTAAATATCCCATAAACTGTGATATACTATATTTCGGTGGGATACTTACTAACATATGGATATGATCTGGCATTAAGTGTCCTTCTATTATTTCCACACCTTTATATTTACACAATATTTTGATGATATCTCTGATATCTTCTTTGTACTGGTTGTATATCACTTTTCTTCTGTACTTTGGTGTGAATACAATGTGATACTTGCACATCCATTTAGTATGTGCCATAGAATTTGTTTGATTTGCCATTAAAATCACCTTTCCTTTCGTTAAATAGCAGCCTGAACAACTCTATTTTAGCGGAAAGGTGATTTTTTTGTATAACAACTTTGTTGCACCACCCGCATAGCAGGTGGTTTATTGTTTCGCACATCTCCATTTCTCCGTTGGGAGAAACTCCGATGCACTCAACAGGCTAAAGCCCATAAGTAGAAAAGACGCAGATCCTTACCGGATCTGCGCCTTTTCATTTCTAATCATAGATCTGCCCGCGAAGCGTTGATCTATTGTTTTGTTTTACACTGTCTTCACACACAGTGAAAACTTCTGTTTTGCATTTTCTACTTTGTTTGCATCGGCATCCGGTGTCGGATAAAGCCCTCTCTGATGCATCATGTTAAACACATCTTCCTGGATGCAGTGTTCCTGCTCTAAACAGTGAAGGATCGCATCCCTCACACTGTCGTGCACACATTCATTTGCAAATGCATTATAGTTATTTGTTGCCGCCTTCTCAGCCGTGAGTGCATCGGCTAAGATCTCTTTGTCTGTATAAATCTGCTCAGTCATGATCTTCCTCCCTCTCTTATTCCTTAGCTTAACTGTGCATACAGGGAGTTAAAATGTCCCTGATGTTTCTGGGAAATCTCCGTAAATTTTGCACTGATTTCCTGATCCTCTGTGTGTTCTGCAAGCATCTGGAATTTTTTGATCAGAAGATCCTCCTCGGTCAGCAGATCATTTAACACGGATAACTCTTTTTCTGATAACTGGCTCATGTTCCACCTCCATATTTTAAATCTATCGTCGGCATATCGTCTTGACATTGACTCGCCTAAACAATAGTGTGGTCAGAACCTGTCAGATTATGCATCTCATTTAAAGTAATCCATCACCAGTTATCAGCTCATCTAAAACAGCATACATCTGTTTAATATCTACCGGCTTACTTAAGTGGGCATTCATTCCTGCATCAAATGATTTTTTTACATCCTCCTCAAATACATTCGCGGTCATCGCAACAATCGGTACCGTTTTACTGTCCGAATGATCCGATTCACGGATACAGCGTGTGGCAGCAAGTCCATCCATGACCGGCATCCGGATATCCATCAGGATCACATCATAATATCCCGGTTCATGCTTCAAAAACTGTTCCACGCCCGCTTTTCCGTTCTCAGCGATATCCACCATAAAATTCTTATGTATCAGAATGTTTCTTGTAATTTCAATATTGATTTCATTATCTTCGACAAGCAATACCCTTTTCCCGGAAAAATCATATTCCTGATAAGTCGTCCGCTCTGTCCTCCGTCTGTCCTCTTTTGCAGTCTTTAATGGAACCGTCACGACAAACGCGGAGCCTTTTCCTTTCTCACTGTACACATCAATCTTACCGCCCATAAAATCAATAATATTTTTGGAAATGGTAAGTCCTAATCCGGTTCCACCGCTTAACGTCGTATTTCTGTCATCTTCCTGTGCAAATGCATCAAAAATGTGCGGCAGAAAATTCTGTTCCATACCGATTCCATTATCCCGGATCTCGAAACGGAAGATCGTTTCCTGTTCTCCTCTGGTAAAAAGCTCTATAATAAAAAATACGCTTCCCTCCGGCTGTGTATATTTTACAGCGTTTTCTAAAATCGCTGACAGCGCCTCATTTAATTTTTCACGGTCAAACAGATATTGATCCGCAAATGAACCACGTCTCTGTACAGAAAAAGAAATCTTCTTCTCCTGCGCCTTATCTGAAAACTCTTTCTCGATATGTGTGAGGAATGCTTCAAAATCCGTACTTTCCTCATGGAATGCAACACGGCCGCTCTCTAAGAGCGAAAGGTTTAAAATATCATCCATACAGGAACGCAGAAACTGTGCCGACATCTCAATCTTGTCAAAATTTTCCAGAACCTTTTTTTCATCGCCAAGATTTGCCTTGCTCAGATAGGAAAGTCCGATAATTGAATTAAGGGGCGTACGGATTTCATGGCTCATGCGCTCTAAAAATTCACTCTTGGAACGGTCCGCACGCTTTGCCGCCAGCATTGCATCATAAATCTCTCTCTGGCGATTCTGTTCTTCTTCATAATTATCCGTAACATCTCTGCGCACAAAAACAAGGGTCATTTTTGTCTTGTCATAATAGTGGATATTCATTGATTTCCGACGGTATTCCCCGCCGCACAACAAACGGTAATTAATGACGAAACGTTCTTTTTTCTGTAAATTTTCCTGCAGACGCTCCAGCCTAAACTCCCTCTCGCACATTTCTCTGTCTTCCGGATGTACATACTTTGGAATTGTCACATCATTGACCTTCTGGTAATCCCCATCAATCGGCGGCATAACATCCGCATCCTCATTGGTAACAATGGTATGTACCATCCCATCTTCCAGATCTACATATGAAATAAAATCAATTTCTTCTTTTATAACGCTCTCCAAAATTGCCCGCTGTTTTTCCATAGTAATCCCCATTCTGTGCTACTCTGATTTTATGAAACCTGTTTTTTATTATAACAGTTTTATTTCCTGTTTTAAATAGAAAACCAAAATAAACTGTATCTAAAGTCCTATTTTTGTTACTATTCGTAATCTTCCAGAAAACTGTGAAGTCCCATACCTGTATGATATGCAATCACAGTATTTAAATTTACATTTTCCACACTTTTAAAGATATTTGCCGCAATTCCGGGATTTATGTTTTCAAATTCCTCCAGCAGACGTTTTACTTCTTCCTGCTGGTCTGAAAAGTCCTCTTTCGTTCCTGTTACCATTCCAAATTCCATATTCCATTCTTTCAGATCCTGCTTATGCACCAGATAAAACGGGCGGATAACCTCTATGCCGCCAAAGTCATGCTCCTTTTCTTTTGGCATCAGAGTACTGATTTCTCCCCTATACAGTACGCCCGTAAGTATCATTTCTATCACATCCTCATAGCAGTCTGCCACCGCTAACTTATTACAGCCGGAGTTTTTTACGTCATCCACAGAATGGAGTTTTTGCACCGGAATACCAGTCTCTTCTGCAATCCGGATAAATTTCCCGTTATTCTCCTCTTCGAATGAAAAAAAATCCACCTCGAAATCAATCTTTCTGTGGCGTTTTATCTCCTGAAAACATTTTGCAAGGATCAGTCCATTCCCGCCCTGTGCAATACAGACTGCAACATGATCGCCGTCTTCCACTAACCGGTAGGTGTTGATTGCTCTTGCAAAACGTGAAAATATTGTCTTATGATATTTTTTGCGAAGACTAAACTCCGCTTCTTCTTTTCTTGTATCTCCCATGGAAACTCCATTCTTGTTTTTTTGCTGAAAATTCACTCTATAATAAATTGTACACGTTCAAACACACTGTCATCAGGAACAATAAACAATCGAATGCGCGTTCCCCAGACATTCCGGTGCCAAGAATCAGTATAATTTCTCCGCAGAGGGAAGTCAATTTCTAATATCAAAAAAAGAACTTCCCGGTCTGAAAAATTTTCATGACCGTTCCGTTCTTTTTCCGTTGTGCTAATAGCAAAAATAATGCCCACCAATTTTGACCTCCACATGTTCCGTCAGCGGAAATGTGGAAAAATACATTGTATCATCTCTTAATATTCTGGTTTTTCCGTCCAGCACCTGCTGGATGGAGTCATATTCCTTCTGTGTCGGTTTTGCCCTGTCCCTGTTTTTAAAAGAACAGAACTGTACCGGATTTTTCTGGCTTAAAACCTCATAAAGTGTATCCGGATACACATCACTTCTCATACGGTTAAACACAACCTCCACAACCGCCTGCTGTCCTTTCACCGGTTCTCCCTGTGATTCTAACCAGACGATCCTGGCAAGCAGCTCTGTTTCATCCGGCGATAAAGTGATATGCCAGCGGTTTTCCGGTGTGGCCGGTGCCGCCTGAGTCTCCTGCACGATTTGTGCATCCTGCTCTGCCGGAGCTTCCTGCACTGTTTGTGCATTCTGCTCTGCCGGAGTTTCCTGCACCGCCTGTGCAGTTTCCTCCATCTGTGTTTCTTTTGTGGTTCTTATTTTTTCCTGCATCAGATCATCATCATATGCAGATGTTACTATCATACTTTCTTTTTTTTCGATTCCTGTTTTTTCATCTGATTCTGGCGTAAATGAATGTGCAAAACGTATTGATCCTGCTGCAAGTCCCTCCATTGCCGGAACTTCTTTGATCTTTACGTCTTCTTTCATGTTGGATGCTGCAGTCAGACTGACGATAAAACTAAACAGCACTGCCGCGCCCAATATTCTCTTTCTCATTTTGCTCCTTTCCTCAAGAATGATACATATATGTCAACATGACGAATGCCGTCATTTGATACAGGCACATATCATACTTAGGTTATATCCAAAAGTCAAATTTTTTATACATGTTTTCCCGAAAAAAAATTTGCTTATTTTTACTCAATTTTTTGATATGTGTCCTGTTTTTTATCAGCCATTCATCCATCCGAAATTATGTTCGAATAAGGTAGAACTGACCAGGTAAACAAAAAAACACCCGTTTTTTCGGATGTTTTTTGAAATAATTGCCAAATTTATTACTACGTTTTTCGGATGTTTTTTATAAAAAACAATCTTTTTATCTTCGATAAGCACATTCTTTATTGCTGCAGGATGCACAGATTCCGGTACTTTTGTCACCACATTTTTCTGTTTCAGCAGCATTCCATTTTACTCCTGCACCGGAATTTTCCCCGGATTTTTCCCGGAAATTCCGCTTAGATTCCACTTTCAGACTTCCACCGGAAAGTTCCGCTAAAAACATCACGCTTTTTTTGGGTTCCATGCAGTATGCCTGATTGCAGGTAATCCGATTCTGTCCCATCTCTGCTAAAAGCTGTGCCATTTTTTCAAAAGGAAGCCCCTCCTCTGAGCCAAAAAAAAGATAAGATTCAAGGCGCTGTTTCAAATGTGCCTCTGCCCACCTCTGAAACATGTCATATCCTTTCCGCAAAAGCTCCCAGCAAATCGTCTCAACTGCATATGCTTCTCTTATACGCTCTGTGCTGCTATAACGGTTCTCGAGCTCATCTACCCTGCTCCCCAGCGTAAATATCCCGATTGCATAATTTTCTTCTCTGCACAGATTCAGAATCTGTTCACACTGACGCCTCGTCATGCAGTAAAATCCTTCCTCCCCGGCAAGGCATTCGCGCAGTTCCCCTGCAACTTCCTTTAGCATTTCCATATCTTTTTGCTCATAATGGTAATGCTTTAAAATTTCCACAAGGAAATCGTGTGTCAGTTCGTTTTTTAAATTAGTATGAATAAATTTCTCTTCTGTCACTTATTTTCCGTCTCTGCTTTCTTTTTTAAAAACTGCATGATAATATCATAATTTTCCGCTTCGTGGGGAAATGTGCAGTGCATGCAGGATTTGATGACTCTGCCCTTACTGTTAATATATTCCGGATTGCCCGGACAGTGTTCTCTCTCATACAGCGGACAAAAACAGAACAGGCAGTTCATCTCATCATTTTCCACCTCATGACACGGATAATATTTACATGCCCTGTTTTCATAATAACGATAGGAATTTTCCAAGGTCAATGCTCCTTTACGATCACAATGGTAAGATAACCGGAGGTATCATCTAACTTTTCCACCTCTGTGGTTATTTTTTCATTCATCATACCACAGTTTTCTACCGAATACACTTCCAGTCTGCTATCTTTTTGCTGTTTTTGCAGCATCTGCTTTAATTCCCCTAATTTCTTCCCGGACTTCATATAAATTCTGGTTCCGGAAAATTCTGCTGTTTTTCCGATCTCATAGGATGCCGGTATCACATGGATCTCTTCTTTATTGTCCGCTAACGATATTCCAAGTGCCCCCGCCGCCGCACAAAAAGACGGGACTCCGTTTACGATATGTGCCTCATAGCCGCCTTTTACCACACGTTTATGGATATACTGGTAAGTGGAGTAAACCGTCGGATCTCCGATCGTCAAAAAAGCCACCTGTCTGCCGTTATCTAACAATTTTTTTATCTCAAGATAGATCTGCTCATGCGCCGCGGTAAGTCTGCTCTCATCCTTTGTCATCGGAAAGGGCATACATATCAATTCTTTTTCTGCAATTTTCCCACATGCCTCTTTCATGATTCCGTAGGCGATGCAGTCCTCTTTGCTTTTTGCCGGGAGTATCACGGTATCGCACTCTCCAACGATCCGTACCGCTTTTAATGTGACCAGCTCCGGGTCACCAGGTCCGACGCCGATTCCGTAGAGGATCCCTGTTTTTTCTGTATTTTTCACGGTTGTATTCCCCTTTTTTTACTTAAATTCTGTTCCTGTGTTTTCACTTCATATTTTTTGTATTTCACAACAATTTATTTATCCTGCTGCATTAAAATGCTTCCTTAGCTATTTACTTCTGACCTGTCCGCATAATTTTTTGCTTTTTTTACAAAATTTTCCGCAAATTGCGGCGCAGATGGATAATAAAGATGCGGAAATCCCACAAAGCATGAATTTTTATCAAAAACACAGTCATATTTTTTCCCACTTACCGGTTTTAATGCCACACAGTCATCACCGTTTGCGGTGCTGTCGAAATAATGAAATTCATGCCCTTTTATGCTGCCATTTTCCGGCAGAAAGTTTGATTCTTTTTCCGTAAGTTCGATGTACCCGAAACGAACCAGTTTCCCTGTGTAAAAGCAGTCTCCCGGCACAACGCCTGCCATCTCATAAACATGATGCTCTGTATCTTCCATCGTCTGATGCAGATACATAAATCCGCCACACTCAGCAACGATCGGCATCGCGAGTTCCGCCTTTTCCCTGATAGCCGCAAGCATCGTCTTATTTTCAGATAATTCTTTCGCATAGAGTTCAGGGTACCCTCCCGGAAGCAATAGACCGTCCGCTTCTTTTGGCACACTTCCATCATGAAGCGGTGAAAAAAATACAATCTCTGCGCCGGCTTTTTCAAGTGCCTTTAAGTTGTCCTCATAATAAAAACAGAACGCTTCATCGCGTGCCACGGCAATCACTGGTCTTTTTCCGCTTTTTTGCAAATGTACTTTCTGCTTACCGTAACTGTCTTTTTCTAATGTGCTGCCTTCCGGCAGTTCTGATGCCCCCTCCGCGATTGCGAAAAGCCTGTCTATATCGACGGTCTTTTCTAACATATCCGCCGTTTTATCCAGCAGTTCTGCCATCTTTTCTACTTCTTCCGGGCGTTTAAGTCCCAAATGTCTGCTCTCTAAAAGAATCTCCTTCTGGTTTGGAAAATATCCAAGAACTTCTACCGGAAAACTCTTCTCGATCTCCTGCCGTATCGTCTCAAAAAATGCGCCGGAGGTGCGGTTTAAAATAATTCCACGGATCAGATGAATCGTATCATAGGAAAGAAAACCGGCGATCAGCGGAAGAATGCTCCTCCCCATTCCGTGCGCATCGATGACTAAAATGACCGGCGTGTCTGTCACCGTCGCAAGGTCATAGGCAGATCCTTCTTTCCGGATCCCGCCTAACCCGTCATACAGTCCCATTACGCCTTCCATCACAGAGATATCTGCATTTACTGCAGACTCCATAAACAGTTCTGCCGTCATTTTCTCCCCGGTAAAAAACGTATCCAGATTTTTCGATGGTATTCCAAGTACCGTGCGGTGAAACATCGGATCGATATAATCTGGTCCACACTTAAATGCCTGTACTTTTTTCCCCTGTCTTTTTAATATTTCAAGCAGTGCACAGGTGATCGTAGTCTTTCCGCTTCCACTTCCTGTCGCGCCAATCAGTATTCTTGGTGTCCTCATGACTCCGTCCCTCCTGCAAAATAAAACGACAGGATAAACACCGGATTTTCCGCCTGCATCAGATGGTAACGTCCCGCCTTTTTCGCACGGCTGACTGACATCTGGATGATTTCTTCCTGTTCCACCGGAAACTCATTTAATATAGAAGAAACAGCCCCAACCGTCTCTAACGTAATTGCCGTCACTACCACACGCATACGCGGATTTTTCCGGTATAAATCCGTTAATATCTCCTTTAAACTGCCATTGCTTCCACCGATAAATGCATGAGTTGGAACCGGAAGCCCTGTAAGTGCCCCGGGTGCCTCCCCACAGATCACTTTTACATTGGCAAGTCCATACTTTGTGCAGTTCTTTTCGATCAGTGCGACAGCCTCCTGTTTTCGCTCAATGGCATAGACGGTAAGATTGTCTGACAGCCTTGCCATCTCGACCGCGATTGAGCCTGTCCCGCTTCCGATATCATAAACCACCGCGTCGGGTGTCAGGTGCATTTTACAGATTGCCGCCTCCCGGACTTCCTCCTTTGTCATCGGCACCTTATCCCGGCAAAATGCGTCATCCGGCAGACCATGCGTCAGGAATTTTGGATCAGAATTCTTTTTTTCTCCCGAAATCCCCTGATTCTGGATCAGACAGGTATAAAGTCCCTCGTCGGTAAGCTGCATACATTCTTCCGGGGACAATGTTTTTATCTGTTCCGCCGGATAGGACAGCGCATATCCGACCGTCACAGTCGTCTCTTTTAATCCACATTCGATCAGCCGCTTCCCGATTTCGCGGACGTCCGAAACACCGGATGTAATAACAAACACTTTTTCTCTCATCCCTGCCGTTTTTATCAAACGATCCATCTGGTCTGTCCCATGCAGGCTGACGATTTTAGCATCCTGCCAGCTGTTACCACTGCGCGCAGCCAGATAAGAAACCGAGGAAATCCCAGGACAGACGGACACCTCCGTGTTCTCCCTGCCCTGCAATGCCTGCACCATTTTTTCTGCACCGCTGTAGAATCCGGTATCGCCGGAAAATAAAATGACTGCATGGAAAATGGCTTTCCCACTTTTTTCACCTGCATCATCAAGGCATGGAAGAATGTCTTTTGCCAGATAATACGGCAGTCGTTCCGCAGCTACATTCCATTGCGCCGGCACCGCATCCAGCAGTCTTTTTGCCCCGAATAACAGATCTGCGCCTTTTATACGCTCCGCCGCTTCCTCTGTGATCAGTTTTGTATTTCCCATGCCGATCCCGACAAGAGATACCTGCATCTGTTTTCTTCGAATGTGTTTACCGGTCAAACGTTCTATTTCCTGAAGAATTTCCTCTAGGTTTTCCTTTTGCTCCCCGTTCTCCGCCTCCGGGTTTTCGATCACAAATACCGATACCCCTGCCTTTTTCGCGGCACTGATCTTCTCTGAAAATCCACCGGACGCACCGCTCTCTTTTGTGACCATATAACGGATCTGATACTGATGGAGAAGTGCAAGGTTCATTTCCTCGGAAAACGGGCCCTGCATGGCAATGATCTGTCTCCCTAAAATGCCGTTTTTATGACAGATCTCTATGCTCTCTGTCCCTGGCAGGACACGGACAAACAGCCGCTCCCTCAATGCCTCATTTTCGCAGTAACAGTGCAGTTCCTTACTTCCCGTTGTAAGAAGAATATTGCCACTGGTCTGCTCTAACGCACAGACACATTCCTGCTGTGACTTTACATAAATTACATCGCTGTCATCTCCGGCCGACTGCAGTGTCCGCCGCAGACGATAATACGGAAGTCCTGCCTGTGCGGACGCCTGCCTGATATTAGAAGAAACCACGACCGCATAGGGATGCGTTGCATCAACGATTGCAGCATAGTCTCCCTTTTGCATGAATTCTTTCATTTCTTCTTCCGTAAGTCTTCCGGTGTAAATATTCCGGTACTGCCCCTCGGTCATGACCTCATGCCCATATCCCGTGGCGACACAGACATCCGCGCAGATCCCGGATGCATCTAAGATATCCGCTAACTGTCTGCCCTCTGTGGTGCCGGAAAAAATCAATATCCGTTTCATATATGATATCCTCTTTTAGTGACGAGATGTCCGTCTATGATCTTTGTCTCTGAATTACCGATAAACACGGTCGTAAACATGTTGACCTGACGGTCCCGCAATTCTTTTAACGTGCAAAGTTCCATTTTTGACTCATCTCTTCCGATATTTTCCACATATCCGCACGGGCGTGTCTCCTCAACTGTCTCTAACAGAATATCACAGGCACGCATCAGATAGTCCGCACGTTTTCTGCTGGACGGGTTGTAGATCGCAATCGCAAAATCCCCATCCGCCGCCGCTCTTAAACGTTTTTCTATTTTTTCCCACGGCGTCAGTAAGTCACTTAAGCTGATTACGCAGAAATCATGGTTTAATGGTGCTCCAAGGCACGCTGCTCCGCTAAGTGCAGCGGTGACGCCCGGCACGACACTAAGTTCACAGTCCGGGTAACTTTCCCCGATCTCATACATCAAAGATGCCATTCCATAGACCCCCGCATCCCCACTGCAGATCAGGGAAACTTTTTTCCCTTCCCTCGCCTTCTCAAAACAGAGGATGCAGCGCTCCCGCTCCTGCTTCATCGGTGTAGAAAGCTGCTCTTTTTCCGCAAATGCTTCGCCTAACAGTTTTAAATAAACCTGATAGCCGATGATCGTATCGCATGCCAGCAGTGTATCATACGCCTGCATCGTCATCATTGCTTCTTCTCCCGGTCCCATTCCCACAATATATATTTTATGTTTCATCAAATCTTACACTCCATTCCCGCTCAGCTATCGCAAGCGTCATTCCGTCTTTTGCCTTCTTTTTGAGCAGTAACCTGCCCTGTACTAACATTTTTTTCTGATTTTCCCTGCTGTCACAATTTTGCTGCATATACGATTTTTCTTTTCCCTCACTGCCACATCCAGGCTGCTTTATTTTCTCTTTATCTTCTTTCCTGCATGCTGCAAGCGCTGCGCGTTCACACACATTGTCCACGCCGACTGTCTGTGACACAAATGCCGAACCGCTGAAGGTTCCCGGCACTTCTTTTAAGACTTCTTTCGGATACGTCAGAAAGTCCAGCCCATATTTTTTTACAAATTCTAAAAATCCCGGTTCTTCTTTTTTCAGATCGATCGTGGCAAGCGCTGTAACTGCCTGTATGGATATCTGTTCCTGTTCTAATGTCTCTAAGACAAACTGCCCGATCTCCTCACAGGATTTTCCCTTTTTACAGCCCATGCCAAGGATGATGGTGCGGGGGATCAGCCAGAGCGGATCTGTATGCGTTTTAACATCCACCTGTTCATCTATGACCTGACTCTTTGGAATATTTTTTACCGGATACCTTGCAGAAATCACAACATCCGGCATAGATATATGGTCCTGTTCTTTTTTCACCGACCACTTTTGTGGCGGATTTTCTTCACATGTTGTTATGTCAGATATCAGTACCGATTTTGGTATCTCTCCTTCCACCCGCCCGCCTGTCATTATCATAATCTTCTTTCCATCGAGAATTTTCGACGAAATTCCTGCAATTTCCTCTTTATTCTGTATGAAAAGTCCATTTTCTTTCGCAAAAACATCCACGGCAAACGCATGATTGACATCGGTTGCCGTTGTTATGACAGGCACTGCACCGATCCGTTTTGCAAGCAGTCCTGCAAGTTCATTTGCTCCGCCATAATGTCCGGACAAAACCGGGATAACAAACTGTCCCGCCTCGTCCACCACCAGAACCGGGATGTCTGTCAGTTTATCACGCAGAGAAGGTGCCATGGCGCGCACCGCGATTCCGCATGCGCCGATCCAGATGACTGCTGTCTTTTTCCCATTTCTGTTTTGTTCGAAACGCGCGCGCATCCAGTCGTAGATGCTTTCTTTGACATAAACCGGATTTTTGCCATTGGCACGATTGTGTTCCCGGATCCACTCAGTCTGTATCTCTGCATCTGATATTTCCTGATATCTGCCATACTTTGTATACAGACACACTTCGTACCCTTTCCCACACGAATACAGACATTCCCGTATCTTTGCCGAGAGTTCTATCCCGCGCCTGGTAAAACTCATGATATCGATCTGCATGTGTTACTCCTTCTTTTTACGGAATTCCGTTTCAAAATCCGGCGCATACAGTTTTGAGCGCGCGCAGCGTTTATTTGCAAGAACATTTCCCACCAGAACCAGTGCTGTTTTCGTAATATTATGTTTCTTTGCAACTAACGGCAATGTTTCCACTGTACACAGGTATGCTTCTTCTTCCGGCCAGCTCGCCTTATACACTAACGCTGCCGGGGTGTCTTTCGTATACCCACCTGCCACAAGACGTCTGGAAAGTTCCTCTAACATACCGGTACTTAAGTAGATCGCCATGGATGCCTGATGTGCTGCAAAACTCTCGATACTCTCTTTTTCCGGCACCGATGTTTTTCCTGCCATACGGGTAATAATAAGGCTCTGTGAGACCTCCGGCAGTGTATATTCGATCTGCAGAGATGCAGCTGCACCAAAGCAGGCGGAAACTCCCGGACAGCTCTCATAAGAAATTCCAAGTTCATCGAGACAGTCCATCTGCTCCCTGACTGCGCCGTAAAGACTTGGCTCCCCGGTATGCAGGCGCACTACCATCTTGCTCTCCGACTCTGCCTTTCTCATCACTTCGATCACTTCCTCTAACGTCATCGTGGCACTATTATATATCTCACATGCCTCTTTGGTATAGGAAAGCAGCTCCGGATTTACCAGTGATCCTGCATAGATCACCACATCCGCCTTTTCTAACAGTTTCATTCCACGCACCGTGATCAGATCCGCCGCCCCACAGCCGGCACCTGCAAAATAAATCATCTTTTCTCCTCCTTCAGTCTCGCAAGCAGCTCTGCCGCCCCTGCACTCTCTCCAAGTCCTCCGTGCTCGTTGGAATACAAAATACACGCGACCGCAATTTTCCCTGCGGCTCTTTTATTCAGGTAAAACATTATCTTTTGCATGATCAGTTCCATCGTCTTTTCGCACAATCCGGCTTTTTTCAACACATTAACCGCCTCTTCCGTTGTCACGCAGGAAAGGATCTGACGTGCCGTATCTGCATCGGCACCCGCTGACAGAGCAGATGACGTGATCAGTTCCATCCGGCAGTCTCCTTCCTGCGAGTGTGTGTTCATGATGCCGCCGGCGACTTTTATCAGCTTGCCGATATGACCGGTCAGAAGCATGGCTTCAAATCCATTTTCCACCGCCATATCGATCGTATCTCCGATAAAATTACTGCATTTTACACTCTTATCGAGATCATAACCATAAGTCCGTTTCATATAATCCAGTCCGTAATTTCCCGGTGAGACTGCCACAATGGAATACCCCATGGCACGCTTCTGATTTAACTCTACCCGGATTGTTTCAAGCAGTGCCCTGCTGCTCATCGGCTCCACAATACCGCTCGTCCCAAGGATGGAGATTCCGCCTGTGATGCCAAGTCTCGGATTAAACGTCTGTGCCGCAAGCGTCTCCCCCTCCGGCACGGAAATTTCCACCAGAAGATCTGCCGTTTCATCCGTGAGCGCACAGACTTCCCGCACCTCTTTTTCGATCATCTCACGCGGCACATGATTGATGGCTGCATTTCCGACCGGCTGGTCTAATCCCGGTTTTGTAACACGTCCGACACCATATCCCCCGTCGATTACGATTCTCTGTAAATGCGCGGACTGCCCTTTTTGCTGCATGCTGCCATCCATCGTACTCTTTTGCCGATGCACGGACGGTTCTTTTTGCTGTATGCCGCCGTCAATCCTTGAAACCTCTGCCACGATATGTGCGCCCGTCGTAATGTCAGGATCATCTCCGCCATCTTTGATCACGGCACAGCTCACTGCAGTTTCACTTCGCCGGATATCCGTGATTTCAGCATGATACCGAATCCCTTTTGGCGTCTCGATCTCTATCTCATTTTTTATTTTTCCGGTGATCAGCATATATGCCGCCGCTTTTGCCGCCGCTGCCGCACAGCTTCCGGTCGTAAATCCGTAACGCATAGGTATCTCCATTTCCATTTGTAAATATCAATCCACCTTTTTCGCTGCATCCTCCCGCCGCACTTCATACAAAAGTGCATTACAGATCGCAGCAGCCACATTGCTGCCTCCTTTTCTTCCCCGGTTCACGATACATGGCACATCTGTGTGCAGGATCATTTCCTTTGCCACCTCCACATTGACGAATCCGACCGGAACTCCGATGATAAATGCAGGACGGTAAATTCCATCACAAATCAGCTCATACAAACGGATCAGTGCCGTTGGTGCGTTGCCGATGGCAAATATGACCGGCTTGTCCAGTTTTGCTGCATGTTCCATGGAAATGACCGCCCTTGTCACCTTGCGTTCTTTTGCCTCTCCTGCAACCTCCTCGTCCGCCATAAAACAACGCGCCATTCCACCATGTGCCTCAAGCACTTTTTTGTTGACACCGGAGAGCGCCATATTTGTGTCTGTCACGATATCCGCTCCTGTGCGGATCAGGTGTTTTGCAATCTCCACTGCATTCTCCGAAAAAGTAAGTGTATCTGCATATCCGAAATCCGCACTCGTGTGGATCACTCTTTTTGTCACCGGCTCCTGCTCTTTCGGGATCACAATACCACGTTCTTCCAGTTCTTTTGTGATAATTGCAAAACTGCGCCCCTCGATCTCTCCCGGCAGTACAAATTCTACTGCGCCTGTTTTGTGTACCAGTTGGGCTGTTGTTCCAACTTTATCGGCGCACTCCTGCCTTTTTGCTCTATCACTTTGCTCTTTCGAATCCTCTTTTACTCTGTCAATTCGTTCTTCTGACTTCTCTTTCATCCGGTCAATGCATTCTACTGCCTGCGCATTTCCATGGATTTCCCTTAGCACCTCAGCAAATATCCGGTTCTGTTCTTCCGATTTTACCGCAATCCGGTAATAACCTCTCTGGAGTCCCCGGAAATTACTACAGTCACGGATCAAAATGCCGCGCTGTAAAAAAAGTTCATCCAGCTTTTTTTCACTGTAAAACAACAGATAATCTGCATCGGAATCATACACAATGCATCCTGCCGCCTTTAATTCTTCACGCAAAAACAGCCTTTGCGTCTGTATACAGGTCACAGTGCGTGCAACATATCCCTGCTCTTTGATTGCAGCGACTCCTGCCCTCTGGGCGAATACCGAAAGATTCCACTCCGGCAGCTGCAATCTGATCTTTTCCGCCAGAGTCTGTTCACAGACCAGATACCCAAGCCGCACCCCCGGAATCGCATATAATTTGGTAAATGCACGCACCACGACCACATTCGGAAATTCTTCTAAATAACTTAAAAAGGAATATTTCTGTTCTTTTCCGGTCAGTTCCATAAAACACTCATCCAGCACCAGTGTAATGTCACATTGTCTGCATTTTTCTGCAATTTTAAATATCAGTTCCGGCTCAACCAGATTTCCGACCGGATTATTTGGATTTGCCAGAAATACCAGAGAAATGCTCTCGTCTAACGCATCAAGAATCCGTTCGGTCAGGCAGAATTTTTCCTCTTTTTTCATCTCATAAAAAATAACTTCACAGTCCAGCGCCTTTGCCGCCTCTTCATATCCTAAAAAGGACGGCACCGGGATCAGTATTTTCGATGGTTTTACTGCGTGTAAAACGGCATGGAACAATTCTGACGCACCATTTCCAAACACAAGCTTTTTCTCTGATATCCGCAGCTGTTCTGCAACTGCATTTGCAAGTTCCTGTGCATGGATATCCGGGTAATGTTCCGCCTCCTCCACCGCCTGATGAAGTGCTTCCCTTACCGAGTCCGGCATTCCAAGCGGATTGGTGTTCACCGAAAAATCCAGTCTTATCTGATTGCGGTATATATCTCCTCCGTGGTACTGCATTCCTTTATTTCTCTCTTTCTGTAGTCTGTTCTTTTATTTTCGGACATTGAAACAAAACGAAACCACGCTTTGTGTGATTTGTCGTTCCAAAAATATAGATATATCTTTCGTATTCAGAGTATAACACAAAGTGCCATCTGTACACAATTTTTTGTGTTACAGACGGCACTTTGTAATCTATTCTTTTAATTCTCCTGATTTACAAAACTTTCTAAAAGAATGGGCGAACAAACAGAATACTATAAATAAGTTAAAATATGAAGCCGATCACACGCCAGATGAAAAGGTAAGGTTTTATCTGTTAAAGCGAATTAAGGATCTTGAAACAGAACTTGAAACCTTTACAATGTAAAAAAGGTTTCACCCTTATATTAAAAGTGAAACCTTTTTCCTTACCCATATATTCTCGTAAAAATGTTACCATGTTACCATATAGACATACTTTTTATTTAAATCAGTATGCACTTTAATATATAGTAATGGTCTTGCCCAATTCTCCGATTCCATATATGTATTTATTCCCTTTACCACATCACTAGCATTTTTCGCATTATCTATTTCTATTATTTTACTATTATTCCCACCCATATATTCTCTATCGCCATACATCGAATAAAAGCACATTGCATCTTTAAAAGGCGTATAACGAAACAAATTCACTCTTTTTCGATCTGATATCTCTCCATTGTACCATCTATCTGCTGTTGAAAGCAAAAATACCAACTGATCTTTTGGCATAGAATAAAATGATGATGAAATATCTGTATTTCTAGTCTCTTCTGTTTTTAATAAATTATATACCTCATTTGTAAGCTTCTCATCATAAGTACCCTTTTTATCAATGTATTTTCCATAACTATTAATTGTTACCACAGCTTTCGTGAAGCCATCCTTGGAGATTCCTGTAACTTCCGTTGTTCCGCTATCCTCCACAATATAATGTGTGTATGATCCATCTGGTGTAGTCTTTTTCTGAACCAAATCCGTTCTATTCCACGTCCAATCCAAAGAAACTCCTAAAAAGTTTTCCGTATTTACGAGTTCATCCATATTTTTCGCTGATTCATCATAATCAAATCCCGTTCCTTCTTCGCGTGAAATATTTGTTTTATACAAGCTATAACTTACCACATTGCAAGAATATGTCTTTCCTTTATAAGTTGCTGTTACAATAGCTTTTCCACCTTTTAAATTATTATATATCACAGCACTATTTCCTTCAGGATATACACGCACTATTTTTTCATCTGACGTATTCCATATAACATCATCACAATCTGCATTATTCAATGTTAAATACGTTCCATCATCCCCATCTCCAAATTTCCAAGTAATAGATGTAGTGCTTAACTTTGGTGTGTTTGTCTCAATGCTGTCATTATTATCAGGCTTTTTATCTTCTGTACTCTCAGTATTTTGTGCATCATCTTTATGCGGCTTCTTTGCAGCTGTAACCCTTATGTTACATTTTAATACAGATCCGTTTACTTTTGCAATGACTGTCGTATTTCCCTGTTTCTTTCCAGTAATCTTACCGTTTTTTACTGTAACAACATTTCTATTCGAAGACGTCCAAACCACTTTCCTGCTTGTACCTTTTACTTTCAATATATACGATTTTCCACTCTCGATAGTGACTTTCTTCTTGCTGAGCTCCGGTTTTTCCACTTTAACATTACATTTCAAGATAGTACCATTTATTTTTGCCTGAATAACCGTTTTACCTGTTTTCTTTCCAGTAACTTTACCATTTTTTACAGTCGCTACCTTTTTATTCAAGGAACTCCATTTTACTTTCCCTTTCATGCCTTTTATTTTAAGATTTACAGTTTTTCCAACATTAACTATAATTTCATTTTGGTTTAAGTATGCTTTCGCAACAGTAATTTTATATATATATGTATTTCCTTTGTCCTTTATCGTAATTTTAGCTTTTCCAATCGATTTTCCTATGATTTTTCCATTCTTTATTACAGCAATCTTTTTGTTGCTAGTCTTAAATGTTGCCTTTCCGCTAAAAGTCTGCTCAATGGCATATGTTTTTCCTTTCCCTATTGTAATATCCTTTGTTACAGTTTTTGCTTCTACGCTTACATTTCCGATCATACAAACAAAAAATGTGCATATCACTGTCATAAGAATCCATATAATGCAACTTTTCTTTTTCTCTAATTTAATCATAATCCTTTTCTCCTCATTATAAATATAAAATCTCCTCACGGTGAGTAACCTTTCTGTAGCCTTCATATTCAACTACATCAATTATAACATGCTGGGTACGAAGTTTTGAATAAATATTTCATAACTTTTCTCACTTTTGGAAATTAAATCTAAAAAGCAAACAGCCAGCTACAAACTGCTTGATTCATAACTGTCCTAGCGCGTTGCTTTCTTTCTTATTTGTTTTTTAATATACATACTTGTCATTTCTTTTATCATAAGCCTTAACTTTCCTGCAAATCATTTTTTCAATTTTCTTCTTTCGAGTTGTATATCTATCTATATTAGAATTTTTCGCCCAAAAAATAACAGCCACATATAATCCATAGCAAATTACAGCCCTTAATATTTCAAAACAATCTATTCTTCTAATATTTGATGTAAAAGATGAAATAAATCCATTATCCATTCCATATTGCAAAAAACTATTTATGATTATAAACAAATACATATTACCTACCATAAGGAACAAAAATGCTAGAAAAAATTTAAAATATGTAAAAATTTTAAGAATTATACATGGTAATTGATCCATCCTGTTATCATCATTAGGATAAATATCCAAGTAATCATATATAAATACTTTTAATAACTTTTTATCTGTTATCGTATTATCCGTTTGGATTTGAGATGTATTTATCAAATGTATAACATATTTTGGAACACATTCATCGGTATGGTTTATCTGATCTTTTATCTCTTGTAACGCATTTTCATTTCCAGCTTTTAACGCTTCAATAAATGGAATCAATATCTTATTATAATATTGTTTTTCCCGTTTAAAACCACCCTTAAAAAAAGTATTATATATTAATGTGCACATTGTAATAAGAGACGTAACTATTGCCACAATAAAATTTATATTTTCTTGCATATCACTTTCCCTTTCTATATTTATTGATTGTCCTTTTTTCTCGATTACTGTATATGTCTCCTCCGTGGTACTGCATTTCTTCATATCTCACTTTCTATAATCTGTTCTTTTATTTTCAGATATTCGAACAAAACAAAGCGATACTTTGTGTGATTTGACATTCTAAAAACTCAGATACATCTTTCGTATTCAGAGTATAACACAAAGTGCCGCCTGTACACAATTTTTTGTGTTACAGACGGCACCTGCTAATAATTTTTAAGATTCGGGAGGCAAAAGGTGGTTTTCAATTTTTTGACCCCCGAATCTTTTTAATAATATCCCGGATATCCATGCTTTGCCCGAAAGGCTTCCTGGCTGGCGTGGTAATCTTCCAGTGTCATATGGTTTTCCTTTAAATACTGTTCAAACATCAGTGAATCGATCTCATCGGCGGTATACAAAGTACCTCCCGGATACCGGCAGAATATCTTTTCACCCTGATTGATGCTGCGCATAAAATCCATAAAATCATCCACGTCGATCTTATCATCTAAAAAATCTCTCCAGAAATTTTCATGCGCCTCGAAACGCAGATTCCAGTCGGACGGAAGCTGACCGATCAATGACATGACCTTTTCATACTGTTCCCTGTTCTCAAAAGAAATAGACCACTCATAGCCTTCTGTCTGTCCCGCTTTCCGGCAGAAAATACCCTCCTCGGTATACCAGGTGATATAGCGGATATCCTCTTTATCCGGCTGATCGGCAGGATATGTACAGGATGTGGAATCTGCCGTGAGCAGATCACCTTCCGTCTGGAACCCTTTTTCCATGGATACTTTTTCCATGGATGCTTCTTCCACAGATGTTTCCTTCTCCTTTCCCAGCTCTTCTGCCGCTCTTTTTTCCTGTTCTTCCTCCATCAGTTTCCGGATCGCATCTTCTAAGGAATCGAATTTGCTGAGAAATTCATCCCACTCTTTCTCTGTAAAGGACTGTGACCCGATCTGATAGGAATTTTCCGTTTCACCATTTTTGATTTTTGTAAAGATCTCCTCAGATTTTTCTTTTAAAAGCCTGGCATATTCTTCCCGTAAATCTGTGACAGATTGCTCTGAATCTGCCGTTTCTGCCGCTTTCTTCATATTTTCGGACCAATAACTGCTGTCAAAGCAACCGCTGTCCTCCAATATACTCCTGTCAGAACTTCTTTTTCCGGTATCTAGTTCTTTCATTCCGGCAAGCAGATTATCAGCCTTCTCGCCTGCAGCCTGAAAATTAAAACGAACCGATTGTCCGGACTTTACGTTTCTCCCGGAACTGCCGGATACAGCAAATGTTCCATAACTTCCTACCCCGTTAACTGTCATTTTTCTCCTTTCTGCAGTCCGTCTGTCAGTCGGGACTGCTCCACTCCCCTGAAAGGACCGAGTGGTTACTTTATTTATCGGCTGCTTTAACCATTTCCCCCAGTCCTTTACGGATTCTTATGCGCGCATGTCAAACGGGTGATATGCTTTTTTCTCTATGGCATCCTGCTGTAATTTTTCCTCGGTTGACAGTTCCTTCGTTGATAATTTCTGTCCTGATAATTCTTTCTCTGCAGTTTCTTCTGGTGCTTTCTCCGTTGGCAGTGCTTCGATGTTTTCCGTCAGGTCACCGGTCATTTCTTCTGTCATCTGATCTGTGATCTCTGACAGCTTCTCCATATTTTCAGCAAGCATTCCCTTGTCATCGTCTGTTCCAAGCGCCTCATCCACAGCTTCTTCTTTTCTTTCTTCCTCGGTCTTTGGCTTATTCTTCTCTGCCTCTTTGGCTCTTTTCTCAGCCTCTTCCTCCGCCTCATCCATGATATGAAACATCTGCGAACTGTTATACTCCTGCTTTGCCGCAGCGATCTCATCCTCATAGGTATGGAACATTTCCAGTTTTTTGGCAATATCCTCCACCGTTTCGGTTTTCATATTTTTCAGATTTTCTTTCTGTGCCTCAAAAAATGCAACTTTACTGTCCCGCTCTGACTGTCTCTCCATTTTTTCTTTCGTGCTCTTTAACATATTCGGATTCGGATGTAAAATCCCAGACATTTGTTTTGAAAAATTGATCGTATAACTCATTTTTACCCCCGGTATTACAAATAAATCTTAACATCATTGTTTCTTTTGTTAATATCGTCATTTCTGCCATTTTGTTTAAGCAAAAAAGTGTATGGTTCTTAAATCATTTCTTTATTCTTTCAGCAGCTATTTACCTGTAATCCGCAGACACCTCCAGATAACTTCGTTTTCCGCTGATATAATCTGCATGTGCACGTTCCGGATCTTTGCCCTTAAATACGGTGCAAAGTCCACACATATCGCAGTCTGCGATACACGGAAAGGTATCTTTGATATACTGTCTTCTTTCCTCTTCTGTGGAAGATGCTATCTCTGGCGGTCTCATACTGCACCTACTTTACCAGACCGGAGTTGCTTCTGTATTCTTCATTGATCTCGCGCAGTTCCTTCTCGCCATTGATGTATGGCTCGTAAAATGCATCAACAGAACCGCCGCCTAAATTGTCACAGCCATTGCAGAAATCGCAGGCTCCCCCGCACTGGTTCAAGCCTTCCTGTACTATGCGGATTCTTTCTTCTCTTGTGGTGTCTTTGATCAGTATGCTTTTTATTTCCATGATTTTCTCCATAAATTTCTTTTTTAATTTTCAACAACAATCTCCCAGTATCCATTCTTTGGCGAGCCATGTCGAATAAGAATACCGTATTCTTTTAGTTTTTTTATATTCTTTTCTACATTTCGACTACTGATTCCTAATTGCTCTGCTAATCTTACTGCGGACAAATTAGGATCATCAGAAAGAAAGTTAAGAATTCTCTTCTGCGTATCGTTCAGTTCAATATGGCGATTCTTCTCCGTCCCTTCTCCGAACTTTCTCCGTCTCTTCTCCGTCCCAATTCTAATTCATCTATGAAATCAATTCTTTCTCGCTTTGTCAAAGAATTCTTTCTGAAAAGTTCTACACGAAACATATTATCAAATTCCTGAATTCTCGGCTTTGGAAGTCCATACTTTTCTGCTGCATTTAGAATTCTTTTAATTCCACTGCCCCATGCCTCTATAAGCCCCATCTGGCTGAATATGTTAGCAATTCCTTTGTTTCTGATTTTTGAATGACCATTCATAACTTCTTCATAAGTCAGTCCATTATATAAACCTCCCGGAGATGTTACTTCCAAACGATCATCATAAATCGCAACCTGAATACAAGATTCATCTAAAATATTTCGGTGGCAATGGGCATTAATAATCATTTCCCGGATTGCTTCTGGTGGAAGCTCATATTTTTCTTTTCTCACTAATCCCTCAATCGTTGCTCCAAGCCTTATATTTCTCAATACAAAATCTACCGTTTCCTATATCTGTGTATATATAGGACCTGTAAACTCCCGCTTATCTAAAAATACTGCTGGACCCGTCCCCTTAAATACAGCACATTGTGTTTTAGAAAACGGAAAATACCCGGATGTCAGCAACGCATAGGCATTTGTCGCCAATAATTGTCCCTCACTCTGCTTGAGAATCTTCCAATTAATAAGCTACTCCTTCTTAACAGAATATTCTGACATTCCCGCTTTTTTCCGAAAAACTTCGATATCCTGACAAAGTTTTTCTGTCGCTTCTTCAGTAACTGTATATCCCACACATGTAAGTTCATCCCATGAAATTCTAGCACCCTCCATTTCCAGTTCTTTTATCTTTTCTGGAAATGCCTGTCTGGATGTCCCTGCTACACGTATATAGGTACCATTTTCTTTTCCCTTTGATTTCAGATAATATGGTCGATTTTTTCCAGCCTCGACAGATACTATAATAATCGTCTTTCCTTCCACTGTCTGTGGTTCAATATCTGGAATGATCTGTGGCATACATGAATCTGAAACTGCAGTTGCTATCGCATCCATGGTCTGAAATAATATATCATTTTCCACACCAATAACCTGATGGTTTTTATCATCTACACCGACAATCAGCTTGCCGCCCTGCGTATTAGCAAAAGCTACGATTGTTTTCACGTACTTTTCACTTTTGTCTGGTAATGAAACTTTAGACTCTATATTTTTTGATTCACCGGAAAACATTGTACCTTTTACCATTCTGTCACTCCTATTCAATCTACAGTATAAACAATAGAATGCACGCTCCGCAAACATTCTATTGTCATGAATTAGCCTGCATCACTAACAATAGTATACCTCTTATCAGGCTCATAAACCACTTTTTCTCTTTCTCAATCATTGGGGTTCCTATCCAGAATAATATCACCTTATCACAGATACTTCTTCACCTGCTCTGCCGCTTCCTCCATTTTTACCTGTGTCTGAAGCGTCTTGTCACGGGAAGCCACCTCGACGACTCCCTGTTTCATATTTCTCGGGCTCACAATAACACGGAGCGGGATACCGAGCAAGTCGGCATCGGAGAACATGACACCGGCACTCACGGTTCTGTCATCATAAATAACCTCGATCCCCATCTCCTGCAATTTCTCATACAGATCATCCGCAAACTTTCTGACTTCCTCATTGTCCGCTCTTACCGCACAAAGATGAACCTGCCACGGCGCGATCGATTTTGGCCAGATCGGTCCGTACTCATCATGATGTGCCTCGCAGACAGCGGCGGCAAGTCTGCCGACACCAATGCCATAACAGCCCATGATTGGTGTTTTGCTCTCTCCGTTCTGATCCACATAAGTCATCTTCATGGCTTTCGTATATTTATCTCCAAGCTGGAAGATGTTTCCGACCTCGATTCCTCTGGAAATACGGATCGTCTTTTTTCCGCATTTCGGGCAGATACCGCCCTCATATGCCTTTGCAAAATCATGATATTCTGCATCCGGCACATCTCTTTGCATATCAAGTCCCTTATAATGGTACTCGTCCTCATTTGCACCACAGGAAAGGTTATTTCTGTTTTCTAATGATCTGTCATATAAAACGATGGCATCTCCATTTATTTTCAGTCCGACCGGTCCGATATAACCTGCGTTTAATCCGCACTCTTCGGTGATGATGGCTGGATGTATCTCATCTTTCAAATAGTTGACCAGTTTTGTCTCATTAATTTCAAGATCGCCGCGGATAAATACGACCACATAGGTGTCATCCAAATTTTTCTGGTATACAACTGCCTTACAGGAATTGCAGGTTTCATCCCCGAAAAATTTACAGATATCCTCGATCGTATGAATGTCCGGCGTATGCACTTTTTCAAGTTCTGCGGACACTGCATCTCTTGCTATATCAGAGATATTTTCTGCCGCTTCCATATTTGCGCGGAAATCACATTCATTACACAGCACGATAGAATCCTCACCGACCGGGGTAAGAAGCATGAACTCATGGGAAAGGCTTCCACCCATCATACCGGAATCTGAAGCCACCGATACGACCTCCGGGATGCCTGCTCTCTCAAAAATACGCTCGTATGCTTTGTGGCATTTTTCGTAGTACTGGTTTAAATCTTCCTGACTGGTGTGGAAGGAATACGCATCTTTCATTGTAAACTCGCGCACGCGGATCAATCCGGCTCTCGGTCTTGCCTCATCCCGGAATTTTGTCTGGATCTGGTAGATCATAAATGGGTATTTGTTGTAACTTTTGGCGTATTCGCGCACTAAATGTACGGCAGCCTCCTCATGTGTCATTCCAAGCACCATCTTTGCATTGTTCCGGTCAGTAAAACGTAATAATTCTTCTCCCACGCTCTCATAACGGCCGGATTCTTCCCAAAGGGATGCCGGCATCACAACTGGAAATGATACTTCCTGTCCGTCTAATTTATCCATCTCCTCACGCAGGATCTGCTCGATTTTGTGTGTGATCCGTTTGAGTGGAAGGTAGGAAGAGTAAATGCCGTTTGCCATGTATTTCATGTAGCCGCCTTTTACCATCAGGGCATGGCTGTCGATCACGCAGTCTGCCGGTCTCTCACGAAAACGTTCTCCGATTAATTTTTCTAATTTCATTGTCTGCCTCCTTTTTGTTTGCATAAATGGAAGATGATGATATCAAAAGATGTGTTTTTCATCTTTTGATATCCGAATCCTGTACATTAAAAAAGTCCCAAGCTGCAACTAAATACAGCTTAGGACGAATTATCTTAATCCGCGGTACCACCTAATTTCAGGATGTTCCTGCACTCCGGTACAAATTTTCATTGATACCTTATCTCTGTAACGGGAGAACCCGGCATAGCCTGATGTTTCCATTCGGTATGCAGCTCCATGACCGGTTCATCATGTTCCGTGAAAGACTCGCACCTGCCGTCCTCTCTCTGGACACTTTCCATGATTACTATTTCACTTCCTCGCATTAACCGTACTTTAGCATTTTGTGCGCGGATTGTCAATCCTGATCCTGCACAAATTCTTCCCGCATCGGTGTAAAAATATCTAAGAGGATTCCCTCTTTCAGGCAGACACAGCCGTGCTCGATGGAATCTCTCTTTAACAGGGCATCACCAGGATTTACGATCTTCTTTTCTCCGTTGATTGTAAATTCAAACTGACCGGACACCACATAGGTGATCTGAGTGTGCGGGTGATGATGCAGTGCACCGATGGCACCTTTTTCAAAATGATTCTCCACACACATCATCTCATCGGCGTACGCTAATATTTTGCGCTTCATGCCCTCGCCGCAAACTTCTGCATCAATTTCATTGTTAAAGTTCCAGATCTGATTTTTTTTCGTTTTCATATGAAATCCCCCTCGTATGTAAAAATATTATTGATTTTGTTTTTTCAGATAACGCACCAGTGCCAAAATGCAGACCATATCGATAAACACAACGACCACGATCGATCCCATTCCATAAAAGATACCTGCTGTCTCTGCGATCTTCCCAATGATCGACGGCATTACGATCGAACCGATACTTGCAATTGTTAAAATAAAACTCCACGCGATCGGATATTTTTCAATGAGATTTCCTGCAAAGGAAACCGTCGTCGGGTAGATTCCCGCCATGCTGTACCCGAAACCCATGATACCGATCACGATCCATACGGTACTGCGGCTGAATAACAGTAAAAAGAAAAAGCATACAAGTCCTGCACCCATGATCGGCAGCAGTTTTTCTTTTTGCATTCTGGTGGACAGCCAGGCTGTCGTCAGACGTCCTGCTAAAATCATCACCCAGAGTACACTCGCCGTCATCTGGGATAGGGATGCCGGCAGAAATCCTGTATCCTTAAAATATGTGATCATCCATCCGATGACACCCTGCTCCGCGCAGAGATAGAAAAATAATGTTGCAACGCACAGATAAAACAGCGGTTCTGAGAAGAATCCGAAACTGCCGTCTTTTTTCTCTTTTTCCACCCGGTCATTTTCCATTGGGATCATTGCGTATAATATCCAGCTTAAAATTCCCATCGCAAGCATAAAATAACACGCTGTGATCCAGCCGGATTCCCCTGTTGCCGTAAACAGTGTCAGAAGAATCGGGAATAAAAATGCCCCGACAGAGAACATCGCATGCAGTCCATTGATCGTCCATGCTTTTCCCGGTGCTAAACTGTTGATTGCCGTGTTACAGAAATTACTCGTTGCTCCTCTCGCAACACCTGTCAGGAAAAATGCCATTGCAATGCACCAGTTGTGATTTCCGAAAATGATCAGCACATACGAAAGTGCAAAAAACAGATTAAAAAACAAAATACTCTTTTTTCTTCCAATCGCGACCGGCAGCAATCCTGCGGTAAAACTAGAAAACAGATTTCCCACAGAATGCAGACTTACGATCAATCCGCAAAATGCATAATCTAGTCCTCTTGCATCCCTGATAAAAGGAAGCAGGGATCCAATCGAAAGTGCCAGCATTCCATTCAGCAAAAAAACGCTGTAGTTGCATAAAAACTGTTTCTTTTTTATTTTATCCTGTAAAAAATCCATCTGTTTCTCCTCACTCATTATTTTCTTCGATAATCTGTTCGATCACGTCCATGTAGTCCGCGCAATACTTTTCATACACGCCCATGACCGCCTCCTGAAAACGCTTTTTTTCTGCCGCAGAAAGTTCTACCACTTCCACACCCTGTTTCAAAGCGATCTCCTTAGAATCCGCCTCACGTTCTTTCCACAACTTTCTCTCATACAGCGCAGATTCTTTTGCGCACTCTAAGATCATCTGACGGTCATCTTCCGAAAGCTTGTTCCATGTATGTTTCGAACAGATCTGCATCTCCGGCACCCGGTTGTGTTCATCAACGGTATAATATTTCGCTACCTCATAATGATTCATCGCCTCATAAGAAGGCCAGTTATTTTCCGCCCCGTCCACCGTTCCGCGCTCTAATGCGGAATAAACATCCGCATAGGGAATCGGCAGTGCCGTCGCGCCAAGTGCCTCCACCATATCGACCATCACCTCCGATTCCTGCACACGGATACGCATACCTGCCATATCCTCAAGACAGGTGATCGGCTTTTTAGAATTATAAAAATTTCTTGCTCCCGCATCATACCAGGAAAGGCCAATCAGTTCGCTTTTACTCACTTTCTCCAAAAAGTCACTACCGATCCTGCCATCTAACACTTTCCACATATGATCCGAATCAGAATACAGATATGGCATCTGCAAAACATTTAATTCCGGTATGTACTCTGCTAACTGCGACAGGGAAACCCTTGCAAAATCAATGCCTCCATACTGCATCTGTGCGATCACACCGCTCTCTGCACCAAGTTCCCCCTCTGCCTGAACTAAAATCTTTATTCTTCCGCTGCTCTCCCTCTCCACCAGCTCGGCAAACTTTTTTGCCCCAAGTGTTGTCGGATAATCCTCCGTCTGGTTCTCCGCATAGGACAGGACAAATTCGGGAGCTCTCACGCTGCGCAGCCTGTGATACAGAAAAAATCCAGCGCTCAAAACCACTGCCGCAAACAAAATCAAGATTCGTCTTTTTTTCATTTATCCCAATCCTCCGGCAGTGTTCCCTTTGTTCATCTGTTTTAAAATCTCCATGCGGTATTCCGTAGGAGTACTTCCCATGGCACGCTTAAATACTTTTGCAAAATAATTAGAATCCCGGTATCCCACATTTACGCTGATATCTTTTACATTGATACGGACATCGGCAAGAAGCTGCTTTGCCCGTTCCAGCCGGTACTCTGTCAGATATCCAATGAAACTTTTATCAAAACACTGTTTGAATATTTTGCAGAAATAGGCGTCTGAATAATTCATCTCCTCCGCTACACTCTGTAAAGAAATATCTTCTTTATAGTGCATGTCAATATACTGTCTGATATTTTCTGCCACAGCGCTCATCCTGACATTGCCATTTTCCAGTTCTGCATCCTTCTTTTTTTCCTGCATATCCACAGGCTTTTCCCGGACATTTTTCTGCGATCCATCTGCCTTTTCCTCAAGCAGCCGTATTGCTTCCTCAAGCACCGCCACCAGTTCTTCCTCAGTCCCTGGTTTCAGCAGATAATCCAGTGCATGTACGGAGATCGCACGTTTTGCATAACTGAATTCATCAAATGCAGTCAGAAAAATAATGCTGCAATCCCTGTCTTCCTCCCGGATCTGCTCCGCTGCCTCCAAACCATTCACACCCGGCATCTCAATGTCAAGCAGCGCGATCTTACAATCTTTTTCTGTAAAAAACTTTGCCGCCTCCCTGCCGTTTACGGCTTCCACAACTTCTAACTGTCCGGAAAAATATTTTTTTATCGTTCTCCCCACAATCATTCTCTCTATCGGCTCATCGTCCGCCACCAACACACGGTACATCATGCTCCCCCACTTCCTTATGTCTGATCTGTATTTTTACCACAGTCCCCACATCTTTTTTACTGTAGATTTCTACATTTCCATCCTGATACATTGCACGGATCCGCCGGAAAATATTGCCAAGGCCAATGCCTGTCTTTCCATCTTCTTTTTCCAGTTCTCCCCGCAGATGCATAAGTGCTGCTTCGTCCATTCCAAGCCCGTTATCCCCAATGGTAATAAACGTAAATCCATCTTTCTGCCAGATATGTACCCGGACAGTCCCACCTTCTTCTTTTTTCGAAAGTCCATGAATGATGGCATTTTCCACCAGCGGCTGAAATGTAAATGCCGGAACAATGACTTTATCTGCATCCACGCTGCAATCCTTTCGGTATGTGATTCTGTCTCCGAAACGCATCTGCTGCAGATACATATAATCTTCCATAATTTTTAATTCCTGTGACAGGCACACCTCCGTGTCCTGATTTTTCAGGTTATAGCGGAAAAGTGCCGACAATGCACGGATCATTTTTTCAGTAGTTTCCGCTTCCTCAAGGCTTGCCATTCCACCGATGACATTTAAGGTATTGAACAGAAAATGCGGATTGATCTGGCTTTTTAGAAGTTCAAGCTTTGTCATCTCCAGACGCTTTTCCGTCTCTAACTTTTCAAGCTCCTCCTCATGCAAAAGATCTAAGGTCTTTCTTTTTTCCTCCAGTGCCTGAATGTACTCTCCTGTGGCGTATTTCATTTTATTGAACGCCCGGACCAGTTCACCAAGCTCATCCTTGTTGTCCACCTCAACATCCCTGATAAAGAAATCATTTGCAGCAATTTTCTGTGATGCATGTACCAGTTTAAAAATCGGTGCCATGATCGTTTCTTTCATCAGTGCCGCCATCTCTGCAATTCCAAAAAGAAGCAGGATTCCTGCAAAAATTACCACCAGCGGAACACTGATCAGTGTCGGAACTTTTTTCCGGTACGAAACATCTCCCTCCTCGATCGTATAATTCATAAGTGTTCCGGCATAATCTTTTAAGTAGTCCTGCATGTCATAAACTTCATACAGCCTGCTGACATAATCTGTCACATTAGCTTCCATGGACAGGATTGCATCTCTTTTAGTGCAATAAACTTCATAGCTGCTGCGGATCGACCATGTTTTTGCATAGCGGAGTTCCCCGATCCTGCGATACTGGAATGGCAGATCATAAACCGCATGTTTTGTACGTTTCATGGAATGCTCTAACGCTTCTTTTTTCTCCGTATCCGGATTTCTCATATAGCTTTCAAACAGTGTGCTCTCCTGCTCTAATGCCTGGATCAGTTCACTGCACTTTGCATTGTCCTGCAAAATACCATTAAAATCGGTCAGTGAAAACCGGACAACCCAGACATTAAAAACAACGGAAAGCAGGATGGCCACACAGACCATCCCGGTAAACACTGCTATTTTCTTTTGAATGGTAAGCTCCTGCCACCACTTTTTTATCCTTTTCTTCAAGCTGTTTGTCCCATCCTGCTTCTTTCTCCATTTAGCTGTCTGATCTGCCAGCCCGCATACACTAATTCGTCTCTGCGATCCTTTCTTTTGCAAATGCAAAAAATGGTTCTTTCTGTGCTCCCAAAATACGGTTTGTAAGCATATATCCATGTCTTGCATCGGAAAAAACGATCATCATGCCAGGCTCGTTTGCCACCCGCAGCTTTTTCCATCCAATGCTTTCCTTTTCTTTCCCCACAGTCACATGGAGTCCCGCATCGTCAAAGGAAAGTTCTACATCTTTCGGCATCGTTTTTGCCTGCCCTTTGGCTTTCAGATAGATCGCGATCGGCTGGATCACCGGAAACAGCAGACATCCAAAGAGCATCAGCATCTGCATCAGATCCCCTGAGGTACGGAAAAATTTTGCTGTAAATAAAATCATCGCCACCGTAAAGACCATGTTGCAGACTCCCGCCACCGAACGATATGTCCGGCTCATTGTCAGTTTCCAGAAATCTCCTGCGGTCACTTCGCTCTTAAATTGATATGTCATGCCATTTCCTCCCGTAATTCTAAAATCATCCGCCGTAGCCGCCAAATACTCTCGGTAACAGAAGGCTTACTTCCGGAATGAATGTAAGTAACATTAATACAATGATCATACAGATATAGAATGGAAGTGTTGCCTTTACGACACGTTCCATTTTTACACCGCTGACTGCGGAACCGATAAATAATACGGATCCAACCGGTGGTGTCAAAAGACCGATACCACAGTTTAATACCATGATGATACCGAACTGTACCGGATCAATGCCGATTGATGTTGCGATCGGAAGTAAGATCGGTGTTGCGATCAGGATAATCGGTGCCATATCCATGATACAGCCAAGGAACAGAAGAATCAAGTCAATTAAAAGTGCAATCACGATCGGGTTTGTTGAAAATCCTACGATCGCATTTGCTACCATATCCGGTACATGTAATGTGGTAAGGCAGTAACCGAAAATACTCGAAGTAGAAATCAGGATCAATACGATCGATAAGGTATCGATACACTGTTCTAAACATTTCCATACACCTTTCCAGTCAAGTCCTTTGTAAATATATACACTGACAATCAGGCTGTAAAATACAGCGATTGCTGCGGACTCTGTTGCGGTGAACCATCCGGCAACTACACCGATAACTACGATAACAACCGCTGCAAGTGCCCAGATAGAAATACCAATCTGTTTCAATAATCCCTTAAAGCTGAACTTATCTCCCTTTGGATAATGTTTCTTCTTTGAGATAATGTAAGAACCTACCATCAGGGAAACTGCAAGTAAAGCACCCGGCAGATATCCTGCAAGGAATAAACTTCCTACGGAAATACCACCTGCTGACATTGCATAGATAACCATGTTGTGACTTGGCGGAACCAAAAGTCCCTCACAGGAAGAAGTAATGGTAACTGCGGTAGAAAAATCATCATCATATCCCTGATCTACCATCATTGGGATCATGATACTTCCGATAGAAGCAGTATCAGCAGATGCAGAACCGGAAATTCCACCGAAAAAATAAGATGCTACGATATTTACCATTGCCATACCACCGGTCATCCATCCGACGCAGGCATTGGCAAGTGCAATCAGTTTTTCTGAGATACCACCGGTGCCCATCAGTACACCCATCGTGATAAAGAACGGCACTGCCATCAGACTGAAAGAACTGATTCCTTTTACCATCTGCTGACAGATCGTGGTAAGCGGCAATCCCTGTGTCAGTAAACAAAGTAATGATGACAATGCAACTGCATATGCAATCGGAAATCTAAGGAGTATCATTACTAAAAAGCTGATCAGCAATACTGCGATTGCAATTCCTTGTGCGCTCATTATTTTTCCTCCTTTACAAAAATTCCTTTGATATGGTTATAAACTGCTTCAATCTCAAATACCACCATTGCAATTCCTGCAAGTGGGATTGGGAAATACATCCAGAATTTTGAAACACTTGGCATACTTACATAATTTCCTTTTGCACCGATCTGGACTGCATAGGAAAATCCTACTGTAATCATTACCACACCAAGGATTAATACTGCCACATCTGCTAAAATATCCAGTGCACGGATCACGGATTTTGGCAGATACTGGTCAAATGCCGTCATACGGATATGTGCATTCCTTCTGATTGCAAGTGCTGCGGACAATACTGCCATGTAGGACATCAGTGTCAGAACGACTTCCTCGCTCCATGCCGGATCCGGCACAAACGGAACGTATCTTCCGACAACGCAGACGCTTGTGATCACAAGATCTGCCGTCAGCAATAATTTACATATGAATAAAACGATCTTATATGTAATGTCATATGCCGGTTTTATTTTATCAACGGTCTGAAAAAATTTTGGCATAAACTCATCTTCCTCCTTTAAAAATAGCCATCTTTAGAAAAGGAGCACAGAGAGCAGGTATTCTCTCTGTGCTCCTTTGATACATCAGTCTTTTAGTTTGCCATATCAAGAATCTGCTGATATAACTCTTTGTTATCTTTTGTTGCCTCTTCGATCACATCTTTACATGCATCCTGCCATGGTGTGATATCCTCTACTTCAACAACGTTGCATCCATCTGCTTTTAACTCGTCTAAGATCTTGTTTTCTGTCTCCTCAGAGATCTTGCGGTTGTACTGGGAAGCGTACTCACCAGCTTCTGTTAATACATCCTGCTGTTCCGGTGTTAATTTATCCCATGCCTCATCTGTGATAACTACCTGAATTGCTCCTAATGTATGTCCATCTAAGATCAGGTTGTTTGCAACTTCCGGGAATGCATTTGCCTGATAGTTTGCGATCGGCTGCTCTGCTGCATCAACAACACCTGTCTGTAATGCGGAGTATAACTCACCCATAGCAACAACGGTCGGGTTTGCTCCAAGTGCCTCAACCATGCCCGTCATGATCGGGTCATTTGATACACGGATCTTCATGCCTGCAAGATCTTCCATTCCGGAAACCGGTTTTACGGTAAAGAAATGACGGAAACCTTCCTCTCCGTAGAACAGTCCGCGGATACCGCTTCCATTCTCATGCGGCTCAAGTAAAAATTCCTGTGCCAGATCTGATGTAGCGAAATTCCAGAAATGATCTCTGTTTACGAATGTGAACGGTACAGATAAAAGACTGGATTTTTCTCCGCCGTAGCTTGTCAGTGCGAATGCAGAGATACGTGCCATATCGATCGTACCGCCGCCGCCAAGCATGGTATCTAAGACATCTGACTCAGCTCCTAATACACCGTTTGCCTGAATATCGATCGTGATGCTTCCGCCGGAAAGCTCTTCGACTTTGTCTTTGAAAGCGGTTGCTGTCTGTCCAACGATGGTTCCCTCTAACGGGTTAACCTCTGCATAAACCAGTGTGACCGCCGGTCCGACCGGTTCTGTTGCGCTGTCCCCTGAGGATGCTGCCTCAGTTGTTGTTTCTGCTTCTGCTGCATCTGATGTTGCGGACGCATTAGATGTTGATGCTGCATTTGTTGTTCCGCCGCTGTTTCCACCTGTATTTGGTGACTGTAAGCCACACGCTGTCATGGAAAATACCATTGCTGCACATACGATTGCGGATAAAACTTTTTTCTTCATAAGAAACCCTCCTGTAATTGGTTAATTTGTTTGCTGCGCTGCCCCTCTTTGCCGCTGCAACTTTATGATTTAATTATAGGCAGAATCTTGTACAAAGAAAACCGTATTATTTTTGTATTGTTAGCACATTCTTAACATTTTTTAGATTTTATTAATATTTTCTTGATATTTTTGTACAGTATGTAGATATTTTTTTGCTTTTTTATATGTGAAACTAAACAAAATCCTATACATCATCATTTCTTCTCATCCAAAAGCATCACACCCTCCGCCGGATTATGGTCGATTGCACCAGCTATCGGTGATGCAACACCTTTTGCCCAGTGCCATGCAAGCGCGATCTGCTGCATTTTCACACCGTGACGTTCCGAAAGTTCATGCACTCTTGTGACGATAATCTGTCTGGATTGAAATATACCTTAGAGGCGCTTACAACTTTGTCACGGGCAATATTCTTTTTGAGCGCCTGTCCTGAATATTCCTCGCGCGTTCCTGCGGAATATCCGTTTGCCGTACTAAAAAAGCATTACCACAAGTCCTAAAATAACCAGTATCACACCCGTTGCACGGTTTAAGGTCTTCGGCGTTGCTTTGTTGGCAAAAACAGCCGCGATTCTCGCCCAGATCAGGGTAAATACAACACACAAAATCAATACGGTCCAGTCCGGTGCACCACCGATTGCAAAGTGCGAAGCCGCTCCGGTAAGTGCCGTAAAGGTCATGATAAACACACTCGTTCCAACGGCTGTCTTTAATTCATATCCAAGCACAGAGGTCAGGATCAGAAGCATCATCATGCCGCCGCCCGCACCGACAAAACCACAGATAAATCCTATGAGGACACCGCATATAACAGACTGCACTGCCCGCTTCTCCGCCGACACTCCCTGCATCGCCTCTTTTGTGGTCATGACCGGGCGCACGATAAATTTAATTCCTAAAAGGAATGTCATAAAGACTGAAAAGTTCCCCATGGCCGCAGATGGGACCAGACTTGACACATAGCTTCCAAAAACGGTAAATAAAAGTACGCTTACCATCATGATGATACCGTTTCGGATATCGAGATTTTTATTTTTTCCGTATGTATACGCCGACACCGCACTTGCAAGAACGTCCGAGGATAATGCGATTCCCACCGCCATATACGGATCCATCCCTAGAAATGTGATCAGCATTGGACTGATGACCGCCGCGGCGCTCATTCCCGCAAAACCGGTTCCAAGCCCTGCCCCCATACCTGCAAAAAAAGTAACGATTATTGTAAGTAACATGTTCATGTCAGTGCTCCCCTTTCAGCATTTCATCCAGATTCTTTTCCATCTGGTTGAGGATCTCTGCCATCTTTTTCCGTTTCTCCTCATCCACGCCAGACAGTATCTGTTCCACAAAATCCTGCTGCAGTTTTTTCCCGTTTTCGATCACAGGCTCTGCTTTTTTCGTGCAGATCAGCTCGACTTTTCTCCGATCACCCTCCACTGCTTTCCTCTCAAGGTATCCATCCCGCACCAACTTCTCAACATTGACAGAGACAAGGTTCGCCTTTATTTTCCGTACTTCCACAATATCACTCGCCGTTTTATAATCCGGGTTATTTGCCAGAAACATCAGTATATCAAACGCAGTCTGTGGCAGTTTCAGTTCCCTGCAGAGTGTCTTGCAGGTTGCACTGTACGCCAGTGACATTTTGTGGGCAAATTCAATACTCATATTTATCATGATCCGCCTCCATTTACTTCTTTTTTGTATTGTTCATTTTTGAAGTAATTATATAGCATTTTTCCAAAATGTCAAGACTGGATTTTTCTCTCTTAATCTTCCTCCCTTGTGATATTTCTCACCCAGATATACTTTTTATAATGCAGATAAACCGCCGGTATCTTCACGATCTCATCCAGATTGACAATGCAGTATACCACCATGACAGGGATTTTTAATGCAAGCGCTTCCAGAAATCCTTTGTGAGCAGCCGGTCTGCGGGAACAAACTACGTTTTCAGATTTGAATCACCCTGCCGGTCGTCGCATTCACCCTGTGCGAGATGGAGATCACCGTCCGATTCTCACTTACCCGCTTTAATGCCTGCAAAACTTCTTTTTCGGTCTGTGCATCCAGGTTTGCCGTGATCTCATCTAAAAGGAGCAGTTTCGGCTTTGCCGCCGCTGCACGGGCGATCGACAATAGCTGCCACTGTCCCTGTGAAAAGATTTCATCGGAACATGGCGTATCGTACCCGTTTTCCAGACTCATGATCGTATCCGAAAGCCCTGTCATCTGTGCCGCCGCACGGACATCCTCCATAGTGATCGACGGATCGTACAGCGTGATCTGCTCTTTTACCGTTCCCGGAACCATATGAAAAGCCTGCTCCACATAGCCAAAAAGATGCCGTTTCTCTGCATCCGGGATATCTTGTGCCGGAACTCCCTGTATCAGCACGCTGCCCTCCTTTGGCTCATAAAGTCCCAGCAGCAGCTTGAATATCGTACTTTTGCCTGCGCCGGTGCGACCGGAAAGTGTAACCTGTTCTCCTTCTTTTACCTGAAAACTGAGACCATTTAGCACATTTTGTTCTTCGTAGGCAAATGTCACATTCTGAAATTCCACAAATACGTTATCTTTCTTTTGTGTACTCTCTTTTCTGTAATCAGTCTTTTCCGGTAATTCTTCCAGACTGAAAAATTCATTGATCCTGTGCACGCCCGCCACAGCAGACTGTATGGTCTGGATCTCCATTCCAAGGCTCTCCACCGGGGAAAAGATCTGCGAAATATAGTTCATGACAGCGACCGCCGTACCAGCCGACATTCCAAACAGACTTAATACATTCGCATTGCCGGAAGCCGAAAAAAGCATGACAACCGCCACAACCACCGCATTCAGGATCAGAATGACTGGTGAATAGACTGCATCATAAAAATTTGTCTGCTCCATCGCCCGGTAGCTCTCGCCGATGCAGGTATCATAACGCTCTGCCATATAGTTTTCTTTGCCGAGACTCCGGATCGTTCTGATGTTGTGAAGCGTCTGCGGAACATGGCCCAGGGCACGGCTGACAGCACGGCGGTTTTCGATCTGCGCGGTCAGCATATTTTTCTGCACGATGCGCGTAAACCAGAACAGAAACGGCAGCAACACCAAAAGCACAATGGCAAGCCCCTTGTTCCGAAACCAGATGACGGCAAGAATACTGACGATCTTGCATGCATCGGAAAACATGCTGATAATGCCTGATGTAAACAGGTTTTCCACCGTATCAACATCCCCGACGAACCGGGAAACCACTGACCCCGGCTCCTGATGTGTCAGTGCATCTGCCGTCAGATCCGTATATTTATCCATCAGGCTGCTTCGCAGTGCGTGCGTGATTTTCTGCCCGAACACAATCAGCAGTCCTTCCCTTGAACTTTCCAGTGCCCCCATGAGCAGTGTAAATCCAAAATATGCAAAGATCAGATAAAATGATACCACATTTCCCGTCGCCATGGTATCTATAATAGTTCCAAGAATGAGCGGTGGAAGAAGCGCTGTCAGGATTGCACCGGCCACTGCACACACGATCCCGGCGGAAAGCCACTTCTGTTTTTTTATCGTCCGCCACATGACACTGCCTACATTTTTACTGCTATGCGTCCCGCTGTTCAATTTGCTGCACGCCCCCTTTCTTTTCTGCCTTGTTCTGTTTCTGCACATTTTCCTGCATTTACTTTCTCCGCCGTACTTCCCTTCGTCTGCTCCTCATAAAGTCTTGCATATTCCGGGTATTTTTCCATGATCTCCTCATGTGTGCCGACCGCCGCATGCCCATGCTCCATCCAGATCACCTGATCCATTTCCGGGAAAAGATAGAGTCTGTGGGATAACAGGATCACGATGCTGTCTGACGTCATCGCCTTTAAATTGGTATATACTTCCTGTTCCGTATTCCGGTCAAGTGCGGAGAAAGGATCATCTAAGATCAGCACCGGTCTTTTATGGCACAAAGTTCTCGCAAGTGCAAGACGCTTTGCCTGACCACCGGAAAGTCTGACTCCTCCACTTCCCACAACCGTGTCAGGTCCCTGTTCCATCTCTGCAACTTCTCTATCAAAACATACTGCTTTCAAATAAGTTTCTGTATCCTCATTTTCTCCCATCAGAATATTGTTTTTTATACTGTCATCAAATAATTCCGGGTCGTGTCCTAAATAACCAATGGTTCCGGTTAACACACTATTTCCCATCTCGTTTAACTCTCTGCCTGCAAAACGGATACTTCCCTGATAAGGATATTCGCACAGAAATGTCTTTCCAAACGTGGACTTGCCGGACGCAACGGCACCGGTAACACCAATGATCTGTCCCGGTTTTGCAGAAAATGTGATATCCTCATAAATATCTGTCCCGCCCGGATATGCAAAACTCAAATGGGAAACCGTAAGCTCTGCCTGTTTTTGCACTCTGCTTTCACTTTCATGTTCCACACATTTCATGAGGGGTTTGATCCTCTTCCAGGAAACCTGTGCCTTGTGAACTGCGTTAAAAAGTTTTGCCGCACTCGATGATTTTACCGAAAGTTTGGTAAAACAGGTAAGAAATGTGGTAAATGCCGCAACATCCCAGACTCTCCAGCCACTTCCAAGCACGTTTTTACCTCCAAAATATAAAATGAAAATGACACCCGCCATCGAGATGACACGGTAGATTGGCAGAAATGCCGCGCTCCATATATTCGCCCGCACCGCAGATTTTTCGTAAGCTGAAAGATTTTTCTCATACGCATTTTTTCGCTCCTGCTCACATCCATAAACACGATAGGTGACCGCATTGGATGCCCGGTCTAAGGTAGCGGCACTTAAGATCCCGGACTGCTCCTTATAGGCTGCCCCGGTTCTCTGCACAATTCCTTTCATCTTCTCTGCCAGAAAATACGAAACCGGCGGGAACAGCATGCTTAAAAGCGCAAGTCTCCAGTCATAAAAGAGAAGCATTCCGGCATATGCAAGCAAAGCTACCCCTGTATCAAATATCTCCGTGGTAAATTTCCGCATGCCCTCCGCACAGTCATCCACATCCAGAATCGCTTTTGTCATGACATTTCCGGCGTCTTCCTCTTCCAGTTCTGCCCGGCTTTTATGCACAAGGCTGTCATACAGAACATGTTTCATGCGCCGGTTGACATTGTTTGCAAAACGTCTCACATAAAAACGCTTGATATATCTGGAACTCTGCACCACTGCGATTGCGATCACATAGGCTGCGACCAGTTTTCCCATATCAGGAAATCCTGCCCTGCCGCCAAGGATATCCACCAGACAGCCCGCCATTTTTCCCTCAAACCATGGCCCGGCAAGGAGTCCTAAATTGTAAATCAGCCCGGAGACTGTCACCGCAAGAAGAACTTTCCACTCCATTTTAAAATAGGAAATCACATGGTCTGCCTCAAATTTTTGTTTTTCACTTCCAGCATTTTTTCTGTCGTACTTATCACTCATCTGACTCACCATCCATTTCCATCCTGTCGTCTGAACCGGACTGCACGAGTTTTGACACATCGCAAAACTCTGCCCGCCGCTGTTCCTTCGACCGCCAGTAAAGTTTATCTAACGTCTTAAGAAATGCCGCTTTTTCCTCCTTGGGCAGCTCCGCTAAAAGCCACTCATAAAACACGCTCTCAATGGACGCCTTTGAATTTTTTAACTGTTCCGCTTTCTCTGTCGCATACAAAAGCTGGCTTCTTCCATCCTCCGGGTTCGGTTTCCGGTAAAGATATCCTTTGCTCTCTAAATTAGCCGCACGCCTTGCAGCAGCCCCTTTATCAATCTTTAACTGCTCTCTGACTTTCGCCTGTGTGACGCCGGGATTGTGCCGGATGAAATGGATAAAATCAAATTCTGCCGTTCCGATTCCTTCCTCTTTCATCATCTTTAATGTAAACTTGCCCGCTTCACGCGCGATCTTTGTGATTTTTCTTCCTGACTCGTCCATTGCGATCTCCACTCCTAACCAACTCTGAAAATTAAAATCTAACTTATGACTTTCCAATTAGCATACAAAAAATAGATGTACCTGCATCTAACCAGATGATAGTACATCTATTTTTGTGTGTCAATTTATCTTTTTCTTACTTTGCACAGGAAAAAACTTTTTCCTGATTTGATTCATCAATGAAATCTTTCTTACTTCTCACTCCAGATTTTTCTATATTTCATAAAATAGTAAATACTCATGATCATACTGAGTATCTCGCCCGTTGTGATCGACAGCCAGACTCCGTCCATTCCAAGCAGATTTGGTAATATCAGTACCGGCAGCAAATATCAATATGCCAGTACACTAGCCCATGTTTCTGCTATTTTTACTCCACCTTCGGCAGCCCTGCAAATCCCACTGCAAGCTCTTCATCGGTCGGAATATAGTCTGTCATCTCTCCATTGTTAAACTTCTCATATGCAACCATATCAAAATAGCCGGTTCCGGTAAGTCCAAAAACGATAGTCTTTTCTTCTCCGGTTTCTTTACATTTCAACGCCTCGTCAATGGCAACACGAATCGCATGAGAACTCTCCGGTGCCGGAAGGATTCCCTCTATTCTTGCAAACTGCTCTGCTGCTTCAAATACAGAAGTCTGCTCTACACTCCTTGCCTCCATCAGTCCGTCATCATAAAGCTGTGACAGAGTTGAACTCATGCCGTGATAGCGAAGTCCTCCGGCATGGTTTGCAGATGGAATAAATCCGCTGCCAAGTGTATACATCTTTGCTAACGGACAGACCCTTCCGGTATCACAGAAATCATATGCATAGCGGCCTCTCGTAAGACTCGGACAGGATGCCGGTTCGACTGCGATAAATTGATAGTCTTTTTCACCACGCAGCTTTTCTCCCATAAACGGAGAGATCATACCCCCAAGATTGGAACCGCCGCCTGCACATCCGATAATGATATCCGGCGTAATATCATACTTTTCCAGAGCAGCTTTTGTCTCAAGTCCAATGACTGACTGATGTAACAATACCTGATTTAACACACTTCCCAATACATAACGATATCCTTCTCTCGTCGTTGCAGCTTCTACTGCCTCGGAGATTGCACAGCCAAGACTTCCTGTTGTGCCCGGATGCTCTGCTAAAATCTTTCTGCCGACTTCTGTTGTCTCAGACGGTGACGGGGTTACACTTGCTCCATATGTGCGCATTACCTCACGGCGGAATGGTTTCTGTTCATAGGAAACTTTTACCATATAGACTTTACAGTCAAGATCAAAATAAGCACACGCCATAGAAAGTGCAGTTCCCCACTGTCCAGCACCTGTCTCTGTTGTCACACCTTTTAATCCCTGCTTCTTTGCATAATATGCCTGTGCAATCGCAGAGTTTAATTTATGGCTTCCACTTGTATTGTTTCCCTCAAATTTATAGTAGATCTTTGCCGGAGTCCCCAGTTTTTTTTCCAGACAATATGCTCTCACCAGTGGTGACGGACGGTACATGCGGTAAAAATCACGGATCTCCTGTGGAATATCGATATATGGGTTGGTATCATCGAGTTCCTGTTTTACCAGTTCATCACAGAATACATGCCCCAGTTCCTCCGCGGTCATCGGTTTTAGAGTTGCCGGGTTCAAAAGCGGTGCTGGTTTGTTCTTCATATCAGCGCGCACATTGTACCATTGTGTCGGCATCTCATTCTCTTCCAGATAAATTTTATACGGTATTTTCTTTTCGCTCATCTTCTCCTCTTTTCCGCAACTTTTATCGTTACTTTACTGTTATGATTCTCTGATTCATGATTTTATCTATATTTTAGTATGTTAGCACATTGAAGTGTCGCAGTCAATAACTTTGGATCTTAATATCGGCATCGACGAAAGCCGTAACACCTGTTTACCCCAAATTGCGTTTCTTTTTATTCCACTCTTGCAACACTGCTGACACCCTCCGGCGTCCGCTGCTTTGTCACAATTATTTTTTTGTCGATCTGGTCTTTTAATTCAGATACATGTGAAATAATTCCTACCAGACGATTTCCCTCGGTGAGCTGCAGCAATGCTTTTAACGCCTGTTCTAAGGCATCCTCATCGAGTGATCCAAATCCCTCGTCCACAAACATGGAATCCATACGGATTCCACCCGCATAAGACTGTATCTCATCCGACAGTCCAAGCGCAAGTGACAATGATGCCTGGAAAGACTCCCCACCGGAAAGCGTCTTTACACTGCGCTTTGTCCCGTTATAATGATCAATCACACAAAGTTCCAATCCTGCTTTTTCCTTGCGGCTTCCTGTCTCTTCCTCACGTTTTAATTCATACTGCCCGCTGCTCATCGTAAGCATCCTCCGGTTTGCTCGGATCAGTATCCTGTCAAAATAAGCCATCTGCACATAAGTTTCCAGTTCAATCTTTGCCTTACCGTTTAACATTCCACTTGCCGTATCGGAAAGAGATTTCATCCAGACATACTTTTGTTCGGTCTGTGCGATCTCTTTTTGTTTTTTGCTGACATTTTTACAGATTTCCCTATTAGTACAATAAGATGTATATTTTGAAGCCCTGTTTTCTTCCATCTCATTTCTTTTTTCACGCAGTTCTCCCGCCTGCTTTTCGATCTCTTCTTCCGGAAACGATATTGCTTTCTCTGTTTCCTCAATCTGACGAAGCAGCATCTGAATGACGCCCTTTTCCGTCTCTCTGTTTTTTTCGTAATTATGATACGCTTCTCTTGTCTTTTCTCTGTTCTCTTCTAAATTTCTTTTTTTCAGGGTAAACTCGTTTATCTGTGTCTGTACCCCCTCTTTTGTTACATCCTTTACCTGCTCTTTCAGCTCATTGAGATTCTTTTCTTCATTTGCGTACTCTGTCTGCAGACGTACCAGCTCCTGTTCTGCCACATTGATCTGGTCGGCAAGTGTTTTTATTTCTGTTTCATCGAGCGGAATCTTTTTTTCTAAGGCAGTCTTTTTTCGTTCGTCTTCCTGTTTTTTGGAAAGTTCCGCTTTTTTCTCATCGGCTGCTCTTTGCAGCATAGTAATCACAGACTGTACATGGTATGGTTTTGCATCAAAATCTTCTATTGACAAAACCTGACTCCCATCAGCGTTTTTTATGGTCTGTAATGTATTGACATCTGTATCTCCAGTTAAAGTGCTCTGATTACATGTAATTATATTACTTGTAATTATATTACTTGCAATCAGAGCACCCGTAATTAAATTACATGCAGATTTTATATCGTCACTGATCTGCTTTTCGGCAGTTTCCCTGTTTCCGGTCAATTTTGCAATTTCTTCCTGAATACTGCTGATTGTTCCTCTTATCTTTTGTATTGTTTCTTCGCTTTCTTTTAATTCATCTTTGATCTGCTCTGCACGTTTCCTGTTATTTTTTGCCTGTAAAAACTGCGTGTTCCGTTCGTTTTCAATCTGCATAAGCTGTGCAAAAACAGTTTTTTGATCCTCTGTCTGCTCTATGCCAGTTCCACAGTCTGCAACGTTTTTCTTCCACTGCTGTTTCTGCTGTGTGCACCGTTCTGTCGCCGTGGCAAGCATCTGTCCAAGATTAATGTTCTGTTCGTTTAACATAACCAGTTCATCCTGCGCAGACTGCATCTGTTCTTCTAATACATGCTTGACATCCAGATCCTTTTTCGCTTTTTCTTTCTGATCTTTATATTCTTCCCTTCTCGCCTCATCAGCACTCTTTTGCCTTTTTGTCTCCGTCTTTATTTCATTTAAAGACATTCTGACATCAGGCTCACCAAGCAGTTCTCCTGCATCCTTTAGGACTGCTGACATTTTCTCATTTTCCTGTGTCACGAGCTGATGCGCTTTTTCACTCAGTCTGCTGACTGACTCCCTTGCCTTTTCATCCTCCGCTTTTGCCTGTTTTAACACTTCCCGATCTGGAGTTTCCTGTGGTATGACTGCCAGTGTCGGATGATGTATGGCTCCACAGACCGGACAGGGTTCGTCTTCCTTTAATCCCTGCGCCAGCATTCCCGCCTGTGCATCCCAGAATTGCTGTTCTATCCTCCGGTATTGTTCACTGATCTGTTTCTGCTCTGCGGCTGCTTTCTGATACTGTTTTTGAGTTTTCTCCCTTTCTCTGCTGACTTTCTCCCAATCCTCTAACCTGTTTTCCAGCTCTTCGAGCCTGCGTATCCTCTCTGATACTTCCAATATTGCTTTCTCTGCCTGTTCTCCCCTGCTGTCTGCACCGGAAAGCTGCTCCCACGTTTCTTTTTGCTGCTGTAAATCCCTGCTTTTTACCTCATATGATTTCTGTACGTTTTCCAGTTCTGTACCAAGTCTCTTTACTTCTCTTTCTGATGTGTTCAACTGTTCTGCAATCTCTGTCAGATCCTGTATTTTCTGTCGGATTTCTTTTACTTCCTTCTCATAGGCAATCTCCTGTCCTGCCGTATCCTTGTTCTGCTCCTGTTCTTCTTTTAACAGTTGCTGCTGTTCTAAAAGACTGTTTTCTGTTTTCTTTTTTAAATCAAGTTTTTCCTTTTGATCTGAAATATGCTCCTCCAGCGCACGGCTCCTGTCTCTCTGATTTTTCAGCGTATCCATTTTTTCTGTGATCAGTCGCATTTCATGCTCTATGCGTTGTATTTCCGCAGTAATGCCCTCATAAGATTTTAAGGTCTCTTTTTCCTGCTGCAGTTTTCCCTCCAGTTCTGTTCGTCTCTGTTCATCCTGCTGCTTTTTCTGAACCTTTTCTTCCATATCCTGGTGCTTCTTTTCCTGCGACAGACCAATTTCCTGTATTTTTTCAAACAACACCAGCTTCTGTTTATATTCTTCAATCGTTCTGCCTAATTTTTCACAGCATTCCGCTTCCTCTCCTGCCCTGTCCATATCCGCTTTTGCCTGCACCAGAAGCGCTTCTAAGTCCTTCAGCTTCTGCTGTTTTTCTTCCAACAACCGCCTTCTGTCTGCATTTTCACGCACTTTCCCGCTAAGTTCATCCATATTTTTTATTTGCTGATCCAGCGCCTCTTTTTCCTTTTGCAGGCACTCCAACGCAGATTCTTCCGCTTTACAAAGTTCTTCTAAAAGTGAGATTCCCTCCTCGATCCTGCCGTCAAATTTTTCCTTTTTTAAAAGATTTATTTTTTCTGCGATCCTTGTCCCTTCTTCATCCAGAGAGTCACTCTCACAGACAATTCCCTCCATATACTGATTGATGCTGCGCCGCAGTTCATCATATTCTTTCCACTGTTTTTTTACGGCATCTTTCAGTTTGTCCTGCAGCACACGATAAATATCCGTCCCGAATATCTGACGAAAAATCTTTCCTCTCTCCTCCGTATTGGCAAACAATACTTTCTGAAAATCCCCCTGTGCGATCATTGCTATCTGGGTAAACTGTCTGCAGTCTAAACCGATCAGCTCTGTGATGGCGCGTGTGACCTCCCTGCTTTTTGTCACTGGTTCTCTGTCATCCGGGTACTCTAGTGCAGCATTCGCCTTTTCCGTTGTCATTCCCGTTCCACGTCCCTTCGGACGCATATATTCCGGGTTACGCTCTACTGTATACCGTTTATTTGCGTACTCAAATGTCAGACGCACGAATGTTTTCACGTCATCTTTTGCATATTTGCTGCGGAACATATCCGCTTTGCGCACATCACCACTGGCTTCCCCGTACAGCGCAAACGTGATTGCATCAAAGATCGTGGTCTTTCCTGCCCCGGTATCCCCTGTGATCAGAAATAATCCCTGCGATCCAAGCCGTTCAAAATCTATGGTCTGCTCCCCCGCATACGGGCCAAATGCACTTATTGTAAGACTGACTGGTTTCATAAATCGTTCCTTTCCTGCCGCTCCTATTTTCTCTCAAATCCCAAATATCTCGTTCCCTGAAACATCAGTTTTCCTGTATTTGCTTCTCAAACTATTTTTTCAGGAACTTGTCAATGCACCAGCTCTTCCATCAGTTCTCTGACAAAATCCTGCTGTTCTTCACTCATCGGCTGATTATTCTGTATCTCGTAAAATTCTTCAAACAGTTCCATCTCTGATTTTTGCTCCACATGTTCGGTCACCTCAACCTGCCTGCTCTGTCTGGTTCTGCTGTTATCATAGACAAGCTGCATCAGATTCGGGTATACCGTCCGAAGTTTTGCCATTCCATCCGGCACATCTTCCTCATCGGTCAGTGTAATCTGCAGATAATCTTCTGTTTCTGTGCCCTCATAGAAATCTTTCGACATCAGTTCCATGTATGTTCCCCGGATCTTTCTCAGATCACGAAGCGGTTTTAACGGAACTTTTTCAATGAAAATATCTCCCTTTTCCTTTATCTCCAGGACAACAACGGACTTTTTCTGTTCCGCCTCGGAAAAAGAATATTTGAGCGGGGTTCCGCAATAGCGCAGTGTCTCCCTTCCGATATGCTGCGGGCTATGAATATGCCCTAATGCAACGTAATCAAAAACATCAAACACTTCCGCCCCGATCTGGTCTAATCCACCCACCGAAACTTCCTCCGACTCACATCGCGAAGCCCCTGTCACAAACTGATGTGCCACCAATATATTCCGCTTTGATGCGTCCACCGGCATATGAGATACGACAAACTGCAGGGCATCCTGATATGTTTCCACTGTCTCCACATCATCTTCCTGTGCCAGATCCTGTTTTGTCCCGGCATCTTTTTTTTCAATGGATATCCCCTCTGTCACTTTCCTCCACGCATGGCGCACGACCGCCGGGCGGATAAACGGCAGCAGCCAGATGCAGAGTTCCCCATATGCATCCTGACATGTAACACACCTCACCTCTCCATCATAAACCGGTGAAACATAGACTTCCCGGCTGCTCATAAGCTGTGCACCAAATGCAATACGTTCCGCGGAATCATGATTTCCACTGACTGCAAACACCTTTTTCCCGCAATCAGCAAGTCCCGTGAGAAACTGATCAAACAACTGTACCGCCTCCGCAGACGGAACCGGCTTATCATAGATATCCCCCGCGATCATAACCGCATCCACCTGTTTTTCCAATGCGATCTCTTTGATCTGCCGTAAAATATATTTCTGATCTTCGATCATGGAAAACTCATTGACTCTTTTTCCAATATGCAAATCCGAGATATGAAGAAATTTCATGCTCTCCTCCTATACTATTTCATTCGTAATACTTTACTTAACTATACCATATAGCGTCCCGAAATACAAACATATGTTTTGTTTTTGTTGCTTTTTCACAAAAAAACAGATCTCAGAAAATAAAAACCACTTTCTGGAGATCCATTTTTCTATTTATTTTGTTTCCATTGTAACAGTAATGCCGAATTGATGATGACGAGCACAGAACCTGCATTATGTATCAATGCTCCCACGACCGGATTTAAAATTCCGATGATTGCAAGCACGATCGCCACAAAGTTAAGCCCCATCGAAAAACTCATATTGCATTTGATCGTGATCATCATCCGCCTGGATAATGCAATCAGATGCGGCAGTTCTTTTACTTCATCATCCACCAGCGCAATATCTGCTGCATCCAACGCAATATCACTTCCAACACCGCCCATCGCAATTCCGATATCCGCTTTTTTCTGTTCCGCCGGCAAGGTAATCTGCGCTAAGACATCCTCACACGGCACATCCTCGTCAACCATACGGTCGATTGCCTGTACCTGACCAATGATTTTTGACAGTCTTATTTTTCACTTATCTCTTCCAGAATTTCTATCGGATGCGCATCAGTAACAAAGATCATTCCATCGTACAATTTTTCCGGCGATTGTGATACGCGGTAACTTTGAGGAAAAATGCTCATAAAAAACGCACTATAGCCCTCTCCTAACGATCCCATAGAAACATGATCTGTAATGTGCTCTTTCAGTTGTGAATTTTCCGGAACCTTTGAAAAATCCAGCCAGCTCATATCATAACCAGCTTTCTTCGCGGCTTTCGCTAGAGGATCATAGGAATAAAACGTGTGCGTGATACGCTTTCCATCATTTTTCGGAAGATTGCAGTTCGTCTTGTAAAAATCCGTTCCTATTGCAAAATATCCTTCTCCAAGTTCATCCGATAAAATATTTCCCATAACCCTGTTATCCGTGCCATAATTTCCAGACCGCTCTATATGCCCATTGTGACCTGAAATAAAAATACAGGAATTGCCCCTCTGCTCTTCCATAGAAAGGATCCACAGCACATTTTCTGCCATCAATTGGTCTCTGAGCACATTTCCTTCTACGGCAGAATTGATCACTTTCCCAAGAGAAATATTCTGCAGCAGCGTATCTGCCAGATGATCCGCCTGTACAATGTCCTTTACATCTGATTTTTGTAATTCTTCTTTTATTTCTGTGATCACTCTGCTCTGCTGTTCAACATCATACTCACTGTGCTGTTCTTCTGTATCCTCCAGTTTCTTCAGTTCTGTCACATCTATCCCCGCCTTTTCACATGCTTCAATCAGATACTGCAGATTATAGGACCATCTTTGCATGTCAAACCCATAAAACCTTAAATCATCTCCATCTTTTGCAGTCTCATTGTATTTTCGCATATAAGAGATCAGATCTGACATCTCATCAGTTCTGTATATTGCAAAGCCAATCGCCGCGGCAGCCTGCTCTGCCGTTCCTTCCCCACCGTGAATGTAGCGGTTCACATACTCGCATCCACCGTAGTCTCCCTCCAGTGCAAATGCTCTTATCCCGGCATTTTCCACCAGATTTTGAAATACGGAAAGTTTTAACTGCTGAAACTCTGCATTTCCATGGGATGCCTCCCCCAGTGCCACAATTTTTGTTTTCTCCGGTATCTTTAAGTCCTCCACCTGCTCTGCATATTGTGCAAATTCCGTTGTATCTGCACATGGTCCGGTTCCAAATCCTCCAAAATGGGAAGATATGCTGCCGGCGGCAACAATACCTGCTAATACCATACCTGCGGTTATCAAAATCCATGTCCGTTTTTTCTTCTTATTTTTCTTTTCCATAAAATCTCCCCCAAATCTGTTTTTCTTATTCGATACTCCAATATTAACAAAAGGGAAAATGTTCTGCCATTTCATTAGCTTACATTTTCCCTGATGTATCTTACATTTTTGTAAGATTTATATAGTTTTCAAATTTATACTGTTCTATAACTTTACTTCCCAAAAGAGTGATTGCCTGTTTCGGACAATTACAGATACAGCGGTAACACATGGTACACTGATCCCCTGGGTGGGGTTTTCTTTTTTCCATGATTATATTTTTCATGGGACAAATTTCCGCACACATACCACACCCCGTACAATCCTCATTTATTTTTAATTGATCGGTATATCCCGCTGTCTTTTTATCAAACCAGAGCCTTTGTCCAAAAAGTCCTGCTATATGTGAGAAAATTGTCAGCCCCTCTTTCGGATAATCCCCCTGTTTTATCCGTTTTGCAGCTTCATAAATCTTTCTGTCAGCTTTTTCAATGATCTTTTTATTTTCTTCCATCTGCTTTTTCAACAGCTTACTGTCGCACACGGAATCGGGCATTTTAATATGCACACCGCTAAAAATCTCTGCTCCATATTTTTTCAAAAGCCTCGCTGCACAGCCTGCGCCATCCCCACTAAATGCTCCCATTGTCGCAACACATATCATTTTCCTGCCCTTCCACAAAGAGGCATTCGTTTTGATAAAATCTCTTACCATGTATGGTGCATTCGAAAACTGCGTCGGATATCCCAGAATAATCGTTCCATTTCTTTTTATCTTATCGATAACAGATTCATCCTCTAATGGAACTACATCGGCTGACGCATCGATTAATTTTACCAGTTTTGTAATGCAATATTTCGTATTACCTGTACCACTCAGATAAATTCCTATCATTTCCAAACTCCTCCGTCTTTCGGTTATTTTGACGTTTTTTCTATGAATGTTTTCTATAGAATATTTTCTATTGAATATTTTCTATGGAATGGTACAGCATACCAAAACCATCCTCTAAAAATTCACTCTTTGATAAATCCATCGACATTTTGATATATTCTTCCTTATTCGCTGCAAGCTGTATCAGTCCTGCTAACATTCCCCAGAACTGAAAGATCGTAGGCATTATTTTTAAATCCTCTCGCAAATCACCATTTTGAATGCCTGCCACTAAAAATTCTTTCATTTTTTCATTGATTTCTTCCCCCACATGATAGGTAGCTTTCTCTTCTGGCAGGTAATCATGATCTTTAAAATCAACATTAATTTTGTCCAACACCATTTTAAAATAAAACGGAAATTCCTCCTGATACTGTATTAAACCTTTACAGATCATATCGTATCTAGCCCTTGTTGTCTGCTGCTCTTCTAACGCAGTAACTATATATCCATATAATTTTTGCATGCTCTCTAAAACCAGCAGACCAATGATCTCCTCTTTGTTTTCAAAATATACATATAACGTAGCTTTACTGTATCCGGCAGCTTCTGCAATATCACTCATGGAAGTTGCCGTGATTCCATTTTCCATAAACAGTACCGATGCCGCTGACGCAATATTTTCTCTATGTACTGCCCTCGGTTCTTTTTTTCTTCGTCCCATATACCTCTCCTCTTCAGTTAATTAAACTCTTGGTTTAATTATATTGATAAATATATGGATTGTCAATCCTTACCTTTACACAACACAAAAACCCGCACAAACCTTTCGGTTCATGCGGGTTTTCCCCCTATATATTACCTTTTCCCAAAAATAACATATCCCCTTTTTAATTGATGCAATACAAATTATTTGTCTGCGATAGCAGCCCTGTGCATGCAGCACAGACTGCATTTTACCTTATAACAAATTATTTATTTGCAATCGCAGCCTGTGCTGCAGCCAAACGAGCGATCGGCACACGGAATGGTGAACAGGATACATAATCCAGACCAATCTTGTGGCAGAACTCAACAGATGAAGGATCTCCACCGTGCTCACCACAGATACCAACATGGAGTTTCGGATTAACCGGTTTTCCAAGTTTAATAGCTGTCTCCATTAACTTACCAACACCTGTCTGGTCAAGTTTTGCAAATGGATCGTTCTCGAAAATTTTCTTATCATAGTAAGCATTTAAGAACTTACCAGCATCATCACGAGAGAAACCATATGTCATCTGTGTTAAGTCGTTTGTACCGAAGCAGAAGAAGTCAGCCTCTTTTGCGATCTCATCAGCTGTAAGAGCAGCTCTTGGAATCTCGATCATAGTACCTACTTCATACTCAAGTTTGATACCTGCTGCTGCGATCTCAGCATCTGCTGTCTCAACAACAACATCTTTTACGTATTTTAACTCTTTTACTTCGCAAACCAATGGGATCATGATCTCAGGTTTTACAGTCCAGTCAGCATGTTTCTTCTGAACGTTGATTGCTGCACGGATAACAGCTTTTGTCTGCATCTTTGCAATTTCCGGATAGGTAACTGCAAGACGGCATCCTCTGTGTCCCATCATTGGGTTGAACTCATGTAAAGAAGCGATGATGTTCTTGATGGTCTCAACAGATTTACCCTGAGCTGCTGCAAGTTTCTCAATGTCAGCTTCCTCAGTCGGAACGAACTCATGAAGAGGTGGATCCAGGAAACGGATTGTAACTGGGTTACCTTCCAGAGCTTCGTATAATGCTTCGAAGTCTCCCTGCTGATATGGCAGGATCTTCTCTAATGCAGCTTCTCTCTCTTCTACAGTATCGGAGCAGATCATCTCACGGAAAGCAGCGATTCTGTCTTCCTCGAAGAACATATGCTCTGTACGGCAGAGACCGATACCTTCTGCACCAAGCTCACGAGCTTTCTTAGCATCTGCTGGAGTATCTGCGTTTGTACGAACTTTAAGAGTTCTGAACTGATCAGCCCAAGCCATAACACGTCCGAACTCACCAGCGATTGTAGCATCAACAGTCTTAATTGCTCCATCGTAGATGTTACCGGTTGTACCATCGATTGAGATGTAATCTCCCTCATGGAACTCTTTGCCAGCTAATGTAAATTTCTTATTTTCTTCGTCCATAGCGATATCGCCACATCCGGATACACAGCAGGTACCCATACCACGTGCAACTACGGCTGCGTGAGATGTCATACCACCACGAACTGTTAAGATACCCTGGGAAGCTTTCATACCAGTGATATCCTCTGGAGATGTCTCAAGACGTACTAATACGACTTTCTCTCCTCTTGCATTCCACTCTTCAGCATCCTCTGCTGTAAATACGATCTTACCACATGCAGCACCCGGAGAAGCACCAAGTCCTTTTCCGATCGGTGTAGCAGCTTTTAATGCAGCAGCATCGAACTGTGGATGAAGTAATGTATCAAGGTTACGAGGATCGATCATAGCAACTGCCTCTTCCGGAGTCTTATGTCCCTCGTCTACTAAATCGCAAGCAATCTTAAGTGCAGCCGGAGCTGTTCTCTTACCGTTACGGCACTGAAGCATGTATAACTTCTTGTTCTCAACGGTGAACTCCATATCCTGCATATCATGATAATGATTCTCAAGAGTCTCACAAACTTTTAAGAAGTCTGCATATGCCTCAGGGAATTCTTTCTCCATCTGAGCGATTGGCATAGGTGTACGAACACCTGCAACTACGTCCTCACCCTGTGCATTGATTAAGAACTCACCCATCAGTTTGTTCTCGCCAGTTGCCGGATCACGTGTAAATGCAACACCTGTACCGGACTCGTTATTTAAGTTACCGAATACCATAGGCATTACGTTAACTGCAGTACCCCAGGAATATGGGATATCGTTATCACGACGATATACGTTTGCACGTGGGTTGTCCCATGAACGGAATACAGCCTCGATAGCAAGTTTTAACTGCTCAACAGGATCTGAAGGGAAATCTGTACCTAACTGGTTCTTGTACTCAGCCTTGAACTGCTCTGCTAACTCTTTTAAGTCAGCTGCTGTAAGGTCGATATCAAATTTAACGCCTCTCTCTTCTTTCATCTTGTCGATGAGCTGCTCAAAGTATTTTTTACCAACTTCCATAACTACATCTGAGAACATCTGAATGAAACGTCTATATGAGTCATATACGAAACGCTCGAATGCAGGATCCGGATTACCTTTGATCATTGCAGCAACTACTTCATCATTTAAACCAAGGTTTAAGATGGTATCCATCATACCTGGCATGGAAGCTCTTGCTCCTGAACGAACAGATACTAATAACGGATTCTCAAGATCGCCGAATTTCTTTCCGTTGATCTCTTCCATTTTCTTAACGCCTTCCATAGCCTGAGCCATGATCTCGTCGTTGATCTTACGTCCATCTTCATAATACTGTGTACAAGCCTCTGTTGTGATTGTGAATCCCTGTGGTACAGGAAGTCCGATGCTTGTCATCTCTGCAAGGTTGGCACCTTTACCGCCAAGCAGGTTACGCATGGTCATGTCGCCTTCGCTAAACATATACACCCATTTGTTTGCCATTTTGATAATTCCTCCTAAAATAAATTACTATGTAATTATGGACACCGTATTTGTTTCCATAATCAAGCCATGTTATGTGCCTTTCTAAAACGCACATATTTATTCTAACATATTTTGTCTAAATAGCAACATTTTTTTTACTGTTTTTCCCTGTTTTTTTGTAACATTTTCACAATGTAAAACTTTGTTCCGTTATGTGGAACATTTTGGATTTGTTTATTTCTTTTTCCATTTTGCATACAGTGTGATTTTCCCCGTGCTGCCTTTCTTAATAGAGGTTACCTTTCTGGTACATTTTTTATCACGGTACCATCCTTTAAACACATACCCTTTTCTTGTTGGTGCTGCCAGTTTTATCATCTTTGAAGTAATGGTATATGTTTTCGGATTTTTCTTATTATTTTTGCCTCCGTTTAATTTGTAGGTAATGGTGTACTTTTCCTTTGCCCATTTTGCATACAGTGTTACTTTTCCGGTACTGCCCTTCTCTATGACAGTTACCTTTTTCTTAAATTTTTTATCACAATACCATCCTTTAAACACATACCCTTTTTTTGACGGATTTGAAAGTTTTATCGTCTTTGAAGTGATTTTATATGTTTTGGGATTCTTCTTATTATTTTTGCCTCCATTCAGGTTATATGTAATCTGATACTGTGCTGCTTTCCACTGGGCATATAAAGTTACGACCTCATCTGCTTTTTTTGTCAGATTTTTTACATAGGCATTTTCCTCATAAAAGGTTCCCTTCCCATCTGGCTGCCTATTCCAGCCTGCAAATGTATATCCTTTCTTTTCAAACTTATTTTTTGAAAGTTTTTCCTTCTGACCCGCCGCACATGCTTTCTCACTCATTTTCCCTTTTGCTGCGCCATTGCCGTCAAATTTTATTTTATAAAGATATGGACACACGACAACCGGAACATTCCTCTTAAATGCTTCTGCATTGATTTTATCTTTGGAGAGACTGGTTATTACATATATTTTTTCAGGTCCGTCTGTCGTTTCCCAGGAAAATGCTTCGCTGCCAATCTCTGTAATCGTCTTTGGCAGCCTTATCTTCCCAAGCACGCCGCCGTCCTTATAAAACGCACAGATTCCAATTGTTTTTACCGCGGTCTGGGAAAGATCAAGTTCCCCCGTTAAATTTTTACAGGATAAAAAAGCATAACTGTCAATCGCCGTTAATGTTTTGGGGAATTTCACGGTTTTTAATCCACTGCAGGCAGAAAATGCACTACCGCCTATTTCTGTAACCAAAGTCTGGGATAAATCCATTTTCTCCAGTGAACTGCAGCCTGTAAATGTGCCAAATCCAATTTTCGTTATATTCTCTGGCAATTTCACCGTTTCCAATGCACTGCACCCCTCAAATGTTCCTTCCAATTCCGTTATCCCTGTCTGTGACAAATCTGCTTCTTCCAACAGCGTGCAGTCTGCAAACACACCCGCTCCATCATTCACTTCCAGCACGTCAATATCTTCAAATCCGCCACACTTTACCTGACGGATGTTTTTATTTTTTACAGCAGCTAAGTCGAAATACCAGTTTCCTCTGCTCCATCTATAAGAAATCAGACTGTAATACAATCCATCCTTCAGCAAGCCATCAATCCGATATATCTGATGATTTGATAATTCTGCAATCTCCTCCGGGGACAGGTCAAAATACCCGTCAGAATACCCCTGATACTCCCATTCTTTATCTACCGAATAAGAGTTGCGGCTGCACCATGTAGCATCTGCAAAAATCCATTTTCCATTTTCACTGTCATAAACAGCATTGTATTCATGGGCATGCCCCTCTAAATCCATGCACGGAATTCCAATGGAAATGCACAATGTTCTCATAAGGCTTGCATAACCCGAACACATAGCACGCTTTTGCTCGTACACCTCATACGGTGACCAATAACTTGGCTTATTATTATAATAGGCATAATAATCATAATAAGTTCTGTCCGCAACAAATGCCATAATCGCTTTTATTTTCTCATACTGTGTAGTACACCCGGCTACAGCCTGTAATGCAGCCTGTCTTAATTCCTCAAACTGGGCATCTGTTATAGCATTCCTTTCAGGATCTGTTAAAAAGTAATCCGGGTCTGCATATTTATTAATCAGAGTCCAGGCCTTCTGTTCCGCTGCAATCTGCTCTTCACTTGCGTCCCCCTTGATTGAAGTTTCTTCCCGTTCTTCTGTTTCTTCTTCCATTTCCGGCAGTTCTGTTTCTGTGTCTGGCTGCTCTGTCTCCTCCGGCTGTTCTTCTGTGTCTGGCTGCTCTGTCTCCTCTGACTGTTCTTCTGTGTCTGGCTGTTCTGTTTCTTCCGACTCTGGCTGCTCCGTATTCTCCCGTTTCTCCTGTTCGCCTGCCTGTGTCTCCTGACGTTCACGATCCATCAGATCCAGTTCTTCCGTATCCGCATATTTTTCATTTACTTTCTCTGATGCCGATTCCGCTTTTTCTGTCTCTGCAATCACATTCGCCTGCATATTTACCGGCATCCCACCAACCAAAACAGTCGCAGCCAGCAATGCCGTAAAAGCTTTTTTCATCCCTCCTTTCATAAACTAAAACTCCTCCTTCATTTGTACCGCTATGTTACATTACCTTTTCTATATTATAACCGCAATACGACTATTTTCAATTGTTTGCGAAATCATTTCTATCATATCTCCGCAGACTATCTGCCTGTACATACTTCAAAATATTTTTCTTCTCCTCCGCGAGGTGCGCATCCCGCCCGGAGGGCGTTTTCATTCATAGGACGTAATTTCCTATGAATGAAAAACAGACGGATCATTCCCACCCAACAGGAATAATCCGTCTGTCTTTTTCTTTTTATTCTCCGCTTCGAAAAATCCTAGAAATCTACTTCCGTGTCATAGTAACAGCATTTCAACAGCTTTTCCATCTCCTCCTGGCTCGGCTGTCTCGGGTTTGATCCTGTACATGCATCTAAGATTGCATTGGCTGCGATCTCCGGCAGTCTCTCTAAGAACACTTCTTCCGGTACAAAGCCCTGCTCGGTCGGATAACTGTCTGCACCATAATTCTTAATACAGTGCGGAATCTTTAAGTCATCATTCATACCACGCAGATATTTGATCAGAAGTTCCACTTTCTCGTCTAATGAATCACCGCCAAGTCCCATGAAATCTGCGATCTCACCATAACGTTTCTTTGCAGTTTCATCTTTGGCGTTAAATGCGATCACTTTCGGCAGATACATTGCGTTGGCTGCACCGTGGATGATATGTGCGCCGTAATCCGCAAATGCAGCACCGGTCTTATGTGCCATGGAATGTACGATACCAAGCAGTGCATTGGAAAATGCCATACCGGCAAGACACTGTGCATTATGCATGTTATCTCTCTTTTCCATATCCCCGTTATAAGATCCTACCAGATCACGCTGGATCATCTTGATTGCATGCAGGGCAAGCGGATCTGTGAAATCACAGTTCGCTGTCGATACATATGCCTCGATTGCATGTGTCATCGCATCCATTCCGGTATGTGCTACCAGTTTCTGTGGCATTGTCTCTGCAAGTTCCGGATCAACGATTGCAACATCCGGTGTGATCTCAAAGTCAGCGATCGGATATTTGATACCTTTCTCATAATCGGTGATGATGGAAAATGCAGTTACCTCTGTTGCAGTTCCCGAAGTTGAGGAAATCGCACAGAAATGCGCTTTCTTACGAAGTTTTGGAATACCAAACACCTTGCACATATCCTCAAATGTGATATCCGGATATTCGTATTTGATCCACATAGCCTTTGCCGCATCGATCGGCGAACCTCCTCCGATCGCAACGATCCAGTCCGGACCAAACTCTTCCATCGCCTTTGCGCCCTTCATTACGGTCTCCACCGATGGATCCGGCTCAATTCCTTCAAAAAGCTGTACTTCCATGCCGGCTTCTTCCAGATACTGTTTTGCGCGGTCAAGAAAACCGAAACGTTTCATGGAACCACCGCCTACGCAGATAATCGCCTTTTTGCCTTCAAACGTCTTTAATGCTTCCAATGCCCCTTTTCCGTGATACAAATCGCGTGGTAATGTAAATCTTGCCATCTTTCCTCCAATCTGCCGCCATCAAAAGGCCGCCCCCTGACACATACACATGCCTGTATTTTTTGTGTCATTTACTGTGTGCAACTTTTATATAACCATCACATATTTTGTTAATTAAATAACAATATGTATGGTAACATTATATCATATCTTTCAAAAATAAGAAGCATTTTTATACATTTTTAATAATTCTTAATATTTTCTAAGCATTGTTTTTAAATCCACATTTTGGACAGATATTTCCTCCCTTATATACATAACCACAGCGGAAGCAGCAGATCGTATCATGTTTTTCTTTCGCCAGATAAGAAATATTTCGCGAATCCGGTTTTTCCTGTAAATAATGAATAAATTCATTCAATACCCCGGCATATGCCGTGAGCTGCTTATTTTCTACCGCATATGGAATTTTCGTCTTTTTCCCATTTTTCTCTGTCACATACACACCACGGTTTAAAAGTCCTGTGGATGCAGTGATCTCATCTATGGACGGAACATCAATACGGTAAGATGTCATCAGTGTGCTGTAATATAGATGTTCCGGTGTCAGGATAATCCCCTCTTTTCCACTGTTGTTTCTCGATGTGTCCACCACAAAAATCGGATATTCAAACAGACCGTTTCCTGCGGCATAGGATGCCATGGCATAATCGATAACCTCTGTTTCCTGCGGCGCTGCCTGCTTTAACAGCACTTTTCTCGCCGGGTAAAAATAATGTTTCTGGCTTTCTGTGATTCCCGCCTCTTCCAGTTCATTTTTCAGCTTATTTACAAGCTGTTCACACTCATCCGTCTTGATCTTGGAAAGACGCCTGCTTAAAAGTTCTAATGCATTATCCTTTAAATCCGGTAAATATGGTCCTTCTGCAATCTTCTGATACGCATCCATTCCCTCATCAAAGGACATGTGTGCCGGATCACCGGTAATTTCTGCGATCTCATTTTCATCCATCTGACGGATTTTATTCTCGATCTGCTCAAAATACGGCAAAACCAGCCCCGGCTCAAACTCCTTTTCTTTCAGACGCTCCTTAAGCTCTGTCAGATCATCTCTGGTGATTTTTCTCGACTGGCGGATCATATTTTTTATTTCCTGCTGTTCGGCAAGATTTTTCTGCGATTCTAACCGTTCCTGATATGGGGTTAAATCTACTCCTTCGTATTCTTTTAATTTCTCCCGAAGTGCATGGTAACGTGCCCTGTCCATATTAGGCGGCATTTTCCCAACCAGCTCTGCGACTTCCCACTCTGCCTGTGTCTGCATTTTCTGTTTCAGATTTAAAAGCAGATTCTGTTTTTTCTCCTGCGGTAGCTTTTCCTCTGCAATCTCGTCATAGACACGGCGCATCACGGCATAATTTTTATCTGCGCAGTTCTCTGCCTTTTTATTTAACGCGGCAAGCTTTCTGTCCTGTTCTTTTTCCTCTAACATATCCAGGTATTGTTTCCGCTCTTCGGGCGAAATTCTTGTTTCATGCATGAGCTGGTGTTTTAATTCGGAAAGCTGGCGCTCTGACATACGGTCTGCGACTCCAAATTTAGCCTGATAAGTTTCACGGGCTTTCTGTGCCTCCGCATCATTTACCTGTGCATATTTTTCATCGGACGATTCCCCACCAATCCGCCCAGCTTCGTGCGGCTGCCTGCTGTCACTCTCATATCTGGAAGCGTTCACATGGCGGCTTTCCGTTTCATTTTGACGTACATCTTCATATTGCTTTTTGTGCTCGTTCCGCTTCCATCCACTTTCACCCGCGCTTTCATTTCCATGCTGTTTTTCTGCGTGCCGGTTCTTGCTCTCATCCTGCTCTTCTTCATCATCTGTGACTTCGTCCTGATCTGATGCAGGCGTACTCTTTAACTTTTTACGATGCTTTTTTTCCTCCTGTATGGCAGGTTCGCAGGCTGCAATACTGCTTTCCGGGAAAAATCCCTCTTCTATCTTATTTAATAATTCCTCAAAGTCTGCATCTGAATATTCCGGCAGATCCTCGCACAGTTCCTCAAGTGGCTGCTGCTCGTCCTCGACACCCGCCGGCTTTCTGCCGTCCTCATACTCATTATAACGGCTGTTTGCCTCATGCTCGCCGTTACGCCCCATCAGCTCAAGATAATCTTCGTATGCCTTTTTATCCTCCTCAAAATCCATCAGATAAATATCGCCGTCTCCAAGAAGTTTCCATGGGCGCGGCGTATAAAATCTGTGACACGCTGCACAGGTACATGCTTTTGCCAAAAGGACTACTCCCTCAGGCGTCTCGATTCGAAACTCTTTTCCTTTCGGATACATGATCATATGCAGATTTCCTTTGCATTTTGGGCAGCGGTAACCAACTTTATAAAAGTTATTGCCAATCCTGCCTTTTGCTCTTTCTGACAGTGAAAGTTCTATTCTCTCAAAAACAGTATGCGCCATCTTCCATTCAACTTTATGCCAGAGTCCCTGTTCCTCGTCTGCTTCCTCTTCCTTCTGCACTGCTTCTTTTGCCTCAAGTGCCGCCTGTATCACATCTTCATAGGTAATACGCTTTCCTGCATGATAAAAACGAAAATACTGCGTGGTATATTCCGGTTCAATATAGATTCCTGCAAGCACATGCCCGAAAAGAGTATTCAGCTGCTCCGTATTTTTTTCCACACGAAGTCCCTGGATCGTTCCCCATTTTCCAAATGCATACAGGATCATATTGATCACATCCCGTACTGCTGCCTCATCGGTATCTTTGATCTCATCTTCTTTGATCGGCAGATCTACAATATTTTCCGCCACTTTTCTACTGTCAAAATGAAAAAACAGGGAGCGCACTTCCCCCTGTAAAATGAGATAATTATCAAGTGCCACAAAAAGACCTGTCCAGTTTACATTTGCATGCATGGTCTTTATCAGCCGTTCAAATGTCATTTTTAATTCGCTATCTGCTTTTAATACGATCACTTTTTTCACCTCTTACTTTTCAAATGCAGATTTTTCCTTCAAGATCTGCGCAAAACCCATATGAAGTTCTTCTTTTGCCCACTCAAAATCAATCTCCTGATTGCTGTCATTCAAACAGACGCTTCCACTCTTCTGATGACCTATATCAGCCACAATCCTGCTGTTATCATTTGAGACATCATAATACCGGCAGAGTCTTCTTACATTGCCGGGAACAAAACCGCCAGTCAGTTTCTGATACTCCCTGAGCACATACTGGCTGACATCCTCTTTCTGACGGAATTTATGGCTGCACACCTCGTTTAACAACTCCGGCTCTAATTCCCACATTTTCACAAAAGTACTCTTTTTAAAAGGAGACGGCCCATGAACCGTGTAAAATCCTGTAAACAACGGGAACGCCAGTTCTAACATATTATAAATAAAATACATAAACGGATAACCGGGATGGAAATATGCTCCCGGCTGTTTTTTCATATTTTCACGTTTGTCAAAATATTTTGCCAGAAGCATGGCATTATTCAGGTAAATATATGGCATGACCTGATCTTTTGTATTTGCCACATCAGGCTGAAGAGCCAGCATATCCACCGGAAGATCATTTTTAAAATACTGTTCCGGTCTGACCTTTTTTATCAGAAACATATCATCATTAAAATATACAAAATTCTCTGCCAGACCTGGGATTCTGTGCATATTCCACTCAATGGCATGTGAATTAAATGTCGGCAGATATTTTTCTGGAATAAAATCTTTATGATTTACAATATTTAACTTCGGATGTTCTTTATTTAACCAGGATGGCAGATGCCCCCATGTAACAAAGTGTATCCTGCGCACCCATGGTGCAAAACGCTCCACACCACGAAACCAGTACCTCAGCAGATCCCAGTCTCTGTATCTCTCTTTTCTGTCATCCTGTTTCTGCGACAGATCCGGCTGCATACTGTACTCCATTTTCTGTTTCTGCCAGTCCGGATCATTGCCATCTACCCATGTGATCACAAAATCAATTTCCGGAATGTTATTGTCGCGTGTCATAATAATCTCCATTTCTGCCCAGCAAACATCTTTTTCATCTGCTTAATAAATTTCACTGTTATCATGATAAAACAAATCCTGCAAAATGAAAATCCTATTTATCTGCTTAATTTATATTTTTTTAAGAAATACTGGTTTTTCCCTGTTTTAAGGCATTTCCGTTTCTTTTGTTAGCACTCATTAAAAAAGAGTGCTGATTTTCTATTGACTTTTGAAATTTGCGGTTATAATATTAGATTCAGGCAGCAGCGAGGCGGATCTGCCCACTGCATTTTATTACGATTATAAAGGAGTGTTTGAATATGGCAGAGAAACATGGAAATCTTTCAATTAACAGCGATAATCTGTTCCCGATTATCAAAAAATGGTTATATTCCGATCACGACATCTTCTTCCGTGAGCTGATCAGTAACGGATGTGATGCGATCACAAAATTAAAAAAACTCGAAATGATGGGCGAATATACATTACCGTCTGACTACAAACCGGAGATCCACGTTGTTGTAAATCCGGAGGAAAAAACCTTAAAATTTATCGATAATGGTCTTGGTATGAACGCAGACGAGGTTGAGGAATACATCAACCAGATCGCATTTTCCGGTGCAACAGATTTCATTGAAAAATACAAAGACAAAGCAAACGACGATCAGATCATCGGTCACTTCGGACTTGGCTTCTACTCCGCATTCATGGTAGCTGATCAGGTAACGATCGATACATTATCCTACAAAGACGGTGCAACGGCTGTTCACTGGTCCTGCGACGGCGGTACTGAATTTGATATGGCTGATGGCACCAAAGAAGGCGTCGGTACAGAGATCACCCTTTTCTTAAACGAGGATTCCGTTGAATTTTCCAACGAGTACCGTGCAAGAGAAGTCATCGAAAAGTACTGCTCTTTCATGCCGACTCCGATCTTCCTTGAGAAGGCAAACGCTGAGACAGAATATGAGACGATCGACGCCGCTGATAAATTAGACACAGACACTGTCGTTGAGACGATCCATGAGGAAGCAAAAACAGAGGAGAAAGAAAACGAAAACGGCGAAAAAGAAGTCGTTGAAGTTTCTCCTGCAAAAGATAAATTAAAGATCGTAAAGCGTCCGGTTCCATTAAACGATACCAACCCTCTCTGGGCAAAGAGTCCGAACGAATGCACCGACGAAGAATACAAAGCATTTTACCGCAAAGTATTCTTAGATTACAAAGAACCATTGTTCTGGATCCACTTGAATATGGACTATCCGTTCAACTTAAAGGGTATCCTGTACTTCCCGAAGATCAATACCGAGTATGATTCCATTGAGGGAACCATCAAACTTTACAACAATCAGGTATTTATCGCCGACAACATCAAGGAAGTCATTCCTGAATTCTTAATGCTCTTAAAAGGTGTGATCGACTGCCCGGATCTGCCGCTTAACGTATCCAGAAGTGCACTGCAGAACGATGGTTTTGTAAAGAAGATCTCCGAGTACATCACCAAGAAAGTAGCTGACAAGCTGATCGGTATGTGCAAGACGGATAAAGAAAATTACGAGAAATACTGGGACGACATCAGCCCGTTCATCAAATTCGGCTGTCTGAAAGATACCAAATTCTGTGACAAGATGAACGATTACATCCTGTTCAAGAATCTGGATGACAAATATCTCACTCTTCCGGAACTCTTAGTCAAAGAGGAAGAAAAGAAAGACGAAAACAAAGATGAAGCTGAGGTATTAGATGCTGACGGCAATCCGATCAAAAAGGAAAGCACCGATACAGCAGATGAGAATACTGAGGAAAAAGATGAGCGCAAGGTAATCTACTATGTAACTGACAAACTTCAGCAGGGTCAGTACATTAAGATGTTCAAAGAGCAGAACATGGACGCTGTCATATTAGACCACAACATTGATACTTCTTTCATCTCACAGCTTGAGCAGCGCAATGAGCATTATAAATTCATGCGTATTGATGCAGATGTCACAGAATCCTTAAAGGACGAGACTTCCGCTGAGGACTTAAAGGCTGAGACAGATACCCTGACTGATGTGTTTAAAAAAGCTTTAAACAACGATAAACTGACTGTCAAAGTTGAGAAGCTGAAAAATGCGGATATCGCTTCTGTCATCACGCTTTCCGAGGAAGGCAGACGTATGCAGGATATGATGAAGATGTATGCAATGAACGGCATGGGCGGCATGGATCCGAACATGTTTGCTGCGGATCAGACCCTGACCTTAAACGCAAACAATGAACTTGTAAAATATATCTTTGAGCACAAAGATTCCGAGCATGTTCCGATGTTCTGTGAACAGCTTTACGATCTTGCAATGCTTTCCAACCAGCCGCTGTCTGTTGACGCTATGGCAAAATTTGTACAGCGCAGCAATCAGATCATGATGCTTTTAGCAAAATAATTTTTACAGAATACAAGCCCCTGCAAAACCTGTAGATACGAGTTTTGCAGGGGCTTTCTCATGCTGTTTTTTATCGTGTTTATACCTGAATTTCTATAAAAATATTATTTTGCTGCCGTATAGATTGCGATCATATCTTCCACATCCAGATGCTTTACTTTTCCAAGATTGCCTCTGACTGCCGCATTACACTTTTCTGCCAGTTCTTTTATCTGTTCTTCTGTCGGCGCAATGCCAAGTTCCGTTAATGATGTCGGCATATGGATTTCCCGGTAAAAATCCTCCATTGCAGCAATGCCTGCCTCTGCCGTCTTCTGTTCTGTCTCCTGCGGCTCCACACCCATAACGTGCTCTGCAAACTGCACAAATCGTTCAATACGCTCCCCGCAGACATAGCGTGCCCAGCTTCCCCAGATCGCGGCAAGCCCTGCTCCATGTGCCACATCAAACATTCCACCAAGCTCGTGTTCTAATTTGTGCGTTGCCCAGTCGCCACCATCCGTTCCGCAGCCGGTCAGTCCATTATGGGAAAGACTTCCCGCCCACATGACTTCTGCGCGCGCATCATAATTTTCCGGCTCTTTTACAAGGATTTTTGCATTTCTGATCACCGTGCGCATCAGTGCCTCACTGATTCCATCCGTCAGTTCCATGTTGTCACCGTGGTTGAAATAGCGTTCCATCGTATGCATCAGGATATCCGTACATCCGCATGCTGTCTGATACGGTGGAAGCGTCATCGTAAGCTCCGGATCTAAAACAGCAAACTTTAATCGGCTGTAATCGGTCGTGCATCCTCTCTTCATGCCGCCATCTTCCTTTGTTATTACGCAGGAACCGCTCATCTCACTTCCCGCCGCCGCGATCGTAAGCACTACACCGATCGGCAGACATGCAGTTGGTTTCCGTTTAAAATCAAAGAAATCCCACACGTCTCCTTCATTTGCAACACCATATCCGATCGCCTTTGCGGAATCAATGACACTTCCGCCGCCGACGGCAAGGATGAAATCGACATTTTCTTTTTTACAGAGTGCGATTCCTTCATACACCAGAGAAAGTCTCGGGTTTGGAACGACACCGCCCAATTCGACGTAAGTGATCCCCTCTTTATCAAAGATCGCCTCGATCCTGTCTAACAGACCGGAGCGTCTGGCACTGCCGCTTCCATAATGGATGAGAACCTTTTTACAGTTCTGTTCTTTTATCAGGTTTCCAACTTTTTGTTCCGCACCTTTTCCGAAAACAACTTTTGTCGGTGCATAATAATTAAAATCGTTCATTTTGCTCCTCATTCCCACATGTAAAAGTTCTTATTTCCTCTTTTCATAACTACTTCTAGTTATATAAGCTATTATCGGTAAGAAAACGTATCTGCTTTAGTCTGAACAAGCTCGCAGGAAACCATCACCGGTTCTCTGCGGGCTTACACTCTCTTATCGTATCTTCTTATTATATATCTGTTTATATATCTGTCTGACAAACTATCTACATTGAAATTTTATCAAGTATTCCGGTCAGATGTGCGATCGTCACCCCATAATTTGTCATCGGAACCTGCTGTTTTTTGGCACGGTCGATCCGCGACATCACATATTTGCGGTTAAACATGCATGCACCGCACTGAATGATCAGATCATAGCCGGATAAATCCTGTGGAAAATCCGTTCCACTCATGATGTCTACGGTAATGCCCTCTCCTGCGCGCTTTTTTAACATGCGCGGGATTTTGACTCTTCCGATATCTTCCTGCAGTGGCGCATGGCTGCAGCATTCTGCGATCAGAACATGCGATTCATTTGTCAGGGAATCTAACATTTTTGCACCTTCCACATAGTAAGGAAGATCTCCTTTATACGCTGCAAACAAAACAGAAAATGAGGTCAGCATGCTCTCTTTCGGCTTGTGCTCATACACATAGCCGAATACCTGTGAGTCTGTGATGATCAGTTTCGGCGGTTCTTTTAAGGCTGCAAGTGCCGGCAATAGTTTATCCGTTGTCACACTCATGACCAGGCACTTTTTATCCAAAAGTTCCCGTAATGTCTGCACCTGCGGCAGGATCAGACGTCCTTTCGGCGCCTGGATATCCTGCGGCATGACCAGTAAGACGAAATCTTCTTCTGTGACGAGATCTCCCGTGATCAGCCTATCTCCGTAATTTTCCGGCACAAGGCGGGCGAGTTCTTCCCTGACTGCGTCGATCCCTGCCCCCGTTTTGGCACTGACTGTGAGCGCCTGTTTTCCTGTTTTTTCTTTGATATAAGAAGCAAGTTCGTCCGTATGTGGATCAATATCTGCTTTCCCGACGAGGAACAAAACAGGCGTATTTTTTTCTTTCAGAAACTGATACCACTTTAATTCTTCTGTGAGATCCGGTAAGTTCTCCTGATTTTTCTCGGACGACTGTTGTAATTTTTCTTTTGCATCTTTCGTTTCTGAAGCATCCTCTCTGCAGGCATCCGCACCAGATACCACGATCACAACGATATCCGCCTTTTCCGCTGCCAGTTTCGTTTTCTCCACACGGCGTTCCCCAAGCTCAGTCTCATCATCAAATCCCGCTGTGTCAATAATCACACAGGGACCAAGCGGACTGATCTCCATCGGCTTATAGACCGGGTCCGTCGTCGTTCCGGCAACATCTGCAACAATGGAGACTTCCTGATGTGTGAAGGCGTTGATAAAAGAAGATTTCCCGCTGTTTGTTTTCCCGAACACACCAATATGCAGACGGTTGCTGCCCGGTGTATCATTTAGTGTTCCTGCCATAGTACTCCTTTCGGACAATCTACCCGGCAGCACGGATTTTCCCGCTCTGCTTTCTGTTTGTCCATTTAAGATATGCATCCCGTTTTTCTTCTCTTAAAATCTGAAATCACGTTTTCCCTCTGCGATATCGTGGATGTGCTCGTATGCAGTCTGTTTTACTTTCGGATTCGGAATTTTTTCAAGTTCTCTGTCGATCAGCTCCATACCAAGACGTTTTGTCTCTTCGCTTGCATAATCTTCCAGATATTCTTTTAATGTCATCAGCGCATTCGGGTGACAGCAGTTTAAGATCTGCATGTTTTTACAAAGTGCCATAAAACGGTCACCGGTTCTTCCCTCGCGGTAACATGCAGTACAGAAACTTGGGATATACCCCAGTTTGATCAGCCAGTTCACAACTTCATCTAAGGTTCTCTGGTCGCTGACATCAAACTGCTCGCTGGTCACTTCTCCTTCTTTTTCCGGCTCTGCGTAGCCGCCGACGCTTGTTTTTGATGCACCGCTGATCTGGGAAACGCCAAGCGGAAGGACTTTGTTTCTCACTTCCTGGCTCTCTCTTGTTGAGATGATCATTCCGGTATATGGCACGGAAACACGGATCAGAGCACAGATCTTTGCAAATGTGTCGTCAGAGATGCCATTGTCAAATGCAGACGGATCAATGTCATCTGCATGCTTGATTCGCGGTACACTGATAGTATGCGGTCCAACTCCATGTACTGCCTCTAAGTGTTCTGCGTGCATCAAAAGTCCTGCAAACTCATAACGGTAAAGGTCAAGTCCAAACAATACGCCAAGTCCTACATCATCAATTCCGCCCTCCATTGCACGGTCCATCGCCTCTGTGTGATATGCGTAATCGTGTTTCGGTCCGGTCGGATGCAGCTTTTCATAGCTTTCTTTATGGTAAGTCTCCTGAAACAGGATATAAGTTCCGATTCCAGCTTCTTTTAATTTGCGGTAATTTTCCACGGTCGTTGCAGCAATATTGACATTGACACGGCGGATCGCACCGTTTTTATGTTTGATGCTGTAGATGGTCTTGATGCACTCTAAGATATATTCGATCGGGTTGTTGACCGGATCTTCGCCCGCCTCAATGGCAAGACGTTTATGTCCCATATCCTGCAATGCAGTAACTTCTTTTACGATGTCTTCCTGCGTCAGTTTCTTTCTTGCAATGTGTTTGTTTTTCAGATGATACGGACAGTATACACAGCCGTTCACGCAGTAGTTTGACAAATAAAGCGGTGCAAACAATACGATACGGTTTCCGTAAAAATCTTTTTTGATCTGCTCTGCAAGTGCATAAACTTCCTGGATTTTTTCAGGAATCTCACATGCTAAGAGGACAGATGCCTCCCTATGATTTAAGCCCTTTCTTAATTTTGCCTTCTCGATGATCTCATCGATCAGTGCCACATTGTCCTTGTTGGCATCTGCATAGGCAAGTGTCTCTCTGATCTCCTCATCTGAAATAAACTCTTCTGCTTTTAATGATTTTGCGTTATACATACATTCTTCCTTTCTTTCCGGTCAGTTTGCTCCCGCTTGCTTTCCGGTTAGTGTATTTTTATATGGACGACAGACTGCTCTTTTTGCAGAACTGTCGTATAAAACCAGTAGATCCGCCTTAAGTCTGCTGGCTTTTTGTCAATTTGTGATTTCTGAAGTTATCTTATGTCCGCCCGTTCTGTCTCACAGATGGCTGATACTTTCCATTCTGCTTCCTTATGGCTGAAAATCGCCCCTGTTTACGGCTACCTGATAGCCAATGCTTTCCATTCGTTTCTGCATGCAGAAGCGGCACTCTGCTGCCTCGTCACCGGTGCAGATCTTATTATCATATAATTTATATTTCTCCCGCACGGCAACCGGGGATAAATTCGGCATGACGACATTTGCTCCCGCTAAAATTCCAAGCTCCCTGCCCTTGGGATGAATCGTTCCAAGCGCTGTGGTCGCCGGGAGAAGTACATGCGGATGGATCAGTCTGATAATGGAAAGCAGCCGCAGTGTCATCTCCATAGTGCCCGCTGTCTCAGTACCAAACGGCGTATCTTTCTGCGGGATAAACGGACCAATACCGACCATCTGCGGTTTCAATCTACGGATAAACTGCAGATCTTCCCACAGGGTATCTACGGTCTGATAAGGCGAACCTACCATAAATCCGCATCCGGTCTGATATCCGATTTCTTTTAAATCTCTAAGACAGCGCATCCGGTTCTGATAGGACATCTCTGCCGGGTGCAGTTTCTTATAATGTGCCTCATCTGCCGTCTCGTGGCGCAGCAGATACCGGTCTGCCCCCGCATCAAAATATGCCTGATAGCTCTCTCTTGATTTTTCTCCGATAGAAAGTGTCACCGCACAGTCGGGATATTCTGCCTTTATCTTTGAAACGATCTGACAGATCTTTTCATCGGTATAAAATCCATCCTCCCCACCCTGCAGTACAAAGGTGCGGAATCCCAGCTCATATCCGTTTTTACAGCAGGAAAGAATCTCTTCTTCCGTCAGCCGGTAGCGGTCTGCGTGGCAGTTACTTCTGCGGATTCCACAGTAAAGGCAGTCATTTTTGCAGTAATTTGTGAACTCAATCAGTCCGCGGATGTAGACATTTTTTCCATAGATGCGGTCACCTGTGTTCCGCGCACGCTGTTTTAAATCCTGTATCATCGCATCGTCCTCTGTGGCAAGAAGAAATGCAAGCTGTTCTTTTGTGATATCTGCTGTCTTTTCTATTGTCTCTGACAGATTTTTAAAATTCTGCGCTGACATGCCATAGTTTTTCTGTTTGTTTTTGTCTGGTGTTCTCTGGTTTTGTAACATAAATTTATCCCTGTCCGATCATAATGGTCTTTCTGCTAGTGAGATTGGGCATCCGACATATATTTCTTTTGATTTTGCCCAATGTGTATATTTTCAATTCATATCCACGCCAGCTTATGCCATGCCAACATTCGAATACACCGTCTTTGCCGTGATTCCATCAAGTCTGCCGATTTTCCCGGAAAGTGCATTGATAACATCCTGCGGCGCATCGATTGCAACGCTGATGATATGCACATTCCGCTCACGGTATGGCAGACCCATCCGTCCGATAATATACGAGCCGTATTCATGCAAAAGTTTATTTAATTCCGGCGTGGAATCCATATTTTCAACGATGATCCCGATCAAAGCTACTCTTGTATCCATTCGTTTCCTCCCTGATTATCAAATTTATATGATTTGCATACACGAATCTATGATACAGATTTTGGAATAAAAAAAACTGTACCCCTAATTTCAGGTACAGCCTAATAAGAGTCGCATTGCGCCTCTTACATTTTCCATTTATGCCATACCTTTCATCTCAAGTGATTCTTTTGATGTCAGCGTCTTTTCTTTTTCTAATAAACAATCTTGTGCAAAAAGGACTTTACATGTGCTCTTTGCAAAGATTTACAATCTCAATTTAGATGCATTTTACGGGCAAATTTCTTATTATAACAATACCCTCTGCATACACAAAAATTATACAGCAAAATTTTTTGCCTATATAAGTATTATGTATACAAAGGGTATCATGATTTTTTAAGAATTGCAATTATGTTTCGATTCTGTACGATATAAAATACAAAAAATGTGTTACTGCTCACACATACTGTGTGAGCAGTAACGATTACAGCCCATTTTAAATGCATCTTCGATGCATGGGGCTGTAATCTGGCATGATATAGTCTTTGGCGCACAGCTTGACAGCAAGTGTCAAGCTTGCGAGTGAACAGTAACAAAAATGTTACTCTTTACGGCACCGGCTCTTCCTCCGGCACCTCGATCTCTTTGATCATCGTCTCATTTCCACATAAAAGCCAGGTATGTTCCCCGCCGCACTCCGGGCAGATCTTACCATGTGCTACGGTATCATATTCGCAGCCACAGTCATCACAATGTGTCACTGCATGGATTGTCTCGATATTTAACTCACTGCCGGATAAAACCTCTGTGCGGTCCGCCGCCCAGCGCCAGCAGTCTGTGAGATAAGACGGCACGATGCCGGACACTTCCCCGATGGAAAGTGTCACAGCCGAAACCTTTGTCAGTTCATTTTCCTGCGCGATCTCCTCCACGCTTTTGATCACATGAAATACGATTCCAAGTTCATGCATTCGCTTTATTTCTCCTTTTTTCCAAAGCGGATCTTCACTTCACGTTTTAACATATAAGGAAGAATTGCCTTCATCTTGTCCTCCGCTTTTACCATACGGCTGCACTCCGGCAGCTCGCGGTGCAGATGGATCGCATCAAATTCACACTTTGTCGTGCAGACACCACAGCCGATACACTTGTTCGGATCGACCACGGAAGCTCCACATCCAAGACAACGCGCAGTCTCGATCTTCACCTGCTCTTCGGTCAGTGTCCTGTGTGCATCGCGGAATGATCTGTGCGCATCAATCTTGTCATCCATTGCAGGACGCTGTCTCTTTGCACTGTCATATCCTTCCAGGGCAAGATTTTCCTTATCCAGTTCGATAAACTGACGGCGGTTTCTTCCGATCGTCATGCTTGCATTTTCATGTACAAAACGGTGAATGGACTCTGCACCTTCTTTTCCGGCTGCGATCGCATTGATTGCAAAACTCGGTCCGGTATAGACATCTCCACCGACAAAGATATCTGGTTCTGCGGTCTGGTAAGTAAGCGGATCTGCTACTGCTCCGTTTCCTCTTCCAAGTTCCACTTTAGAGCCTGCCAAAAGGTCACCCCAGAGAATGCTCTGTCCAATACTTAAGTATACATGCTCACATTCCACGGTCATTGTCTCATTCTCATCGAACTGTGGGTTAAAACGTCCAGTCTCATCTTTGACGGAAACACATTTTTTCAGCACGATGCCACGCACTTTACCGTTTTCTGTCAAAATCTCTTTCGGACCCCAGCCACAGTGAACGGCAGCTCCCTCTTCTTTGACTTCTTCCACCTCATCTTTGGATGCCGGCATCTCTTTTTCAGACTCTAAGCAGAACATGGAAACTTCGTTGGAACCACAGCGTGCCGCTGTACGTGCCACATCGATTGCCACGTTACCGCCACCGATGACAACAGATCTGCCATCCACGCGGTAGTCTTCATTTCCACCGGATACGATATGTAAGAAATCAACCGCACTCATTACACCCGCGGCATCCTCGCCCGGAATGCCTGCTTTGCGGCTTCCCTGGCAGCCGATCGCAATATAAAATGCCTGATATCCCTGCGTGCGCAGTTCGTCTAACGAAATATCTTTTCCAACTTCCACGCCGCATTTGATATCCACACCAAGTTCACGCATCACTTCGATTTCAGCATCCACAACATTTTTCTCTAATTTAAAAGAAGGAATACCGTAAACGAGCATACCGCCCGGGCGCTCATTTTTCTCAAATACAGTCGGTTTGTAACCTCTGGTTGCCAAATAAAACGCACAGCTTAAACCAGCCGGGCCACCACCAATGATTGCAATCTTCTGTGGGAAAGTTCCACGGTTTGACGGCTGTACGACCGGTGGAATGTAACGTGTATCTGAATTCAGATCCAGTTCTGCGATAAATTTCTTGACATCATCGATCGCAACTGCCTGGTCCACAGTTCCTCTTGTACATGCATCCTCACAGCGGTGGTTGCAGACACGGCCGCAGACTGCCGGGAACGGATTTTCCTTTTTGATCAGGGCAAGGGCATCTGTGTATCGTCCCTGTGCCGCCATCTTTAAGTATCCCTGTACTGCGATATGTGCCGGACATGCCGTCTTACACGGTGCCGTTCCGGTATCATAACAATTGATGCGGTTGTTATCACGGTAATCCATATCCCATTTTTCCGGTCCCCACTTGGTATTATCCGGCAGCTCGTGTTTCGGATAGGTGATGGTTCCATCTTTCGTACAGAGTTTCTGACCCATTTTTACGGCACCCGCCGGACAGTACTCTACGCAGCGTCCACATGCAACACAGTCCTTTGTTTCAACCTTTGCCACATAAGCAGAACGTGACATGTTCGGTGTGTTAAATAACTGTGAGGTACGAAGTGCATTACAGATATTTACATTACAGTTACAGATGGCAAAAATCTTGTCCTCGCCGTCAATGTTTGTAATCTGATGAACAAATCCGTTGTCCTCCGCACGCTGTAAGATTTCCATTACCTTTTCACGTGTAATGTAATGTCCCTTGTTTGTCTCGACTAAATAGTCAGCCATATCGCCGACACCGATACACCAGTCTTCCGGATCATCCGCGCATCCCTCGCCTAAAACGCCGCGGGAATAACGGCAGGAACATGGACCTGCTGCATATTTTCCATCATATTTATCCAGCCAGTGGGAAATATGCTCGACACTGACAGACTCATTTTCCGTCTCGATCGCTTTCTCAACCGGAATGACATGCATACCGATTCCAGCGCCTCCCGGCGGTACCATCGGAGTTACTTTCTGCAATGGCAGAAATGCCATACGTTCGAAAAATGATGCAACTTCCGGGTGCTCTTTGATCTGGTCTGCCTTCATGTTAAAGAACTCTGCACTTCCCGGTACAAACATCGGAAGCACATACTGTTTCTCGTGTTTCGGATTCTCCCAGTTGTACTCTAAAAGACCGATGTTACTCATTTCCTGCAACAACTCTTCTAATGCTTTTTCTTCTTTTCCGGTAGCTTTTACGATCTGTGCTAACGTCATCGGCTTGCGCACCTTCATTTTCAGTGCAACCTCTGCCATCTCATCCGTCACAAGCGCATCTAAGCCATAATATTCCGGATCCTCGGCTGTCACTGTATGACCGATACGGTCTGTGATCTTCTGTCCTAATTTTAAGATCAGCTCTCTCGGCTGTTCCGGTGGTGTGTACTCAAACTTTTTCATGCGTGTTCCTCCTCTTTCCATGCAACAGTCTCTTTTTTCAGCCAGTCTGCCCATTCCTCTATACCTTCACCTGTCTTTGCACAGATCGGGATGATCTTTGCATTCGGATTGCGCATTAAGATATTCTTTTTGCACTGTTCCAGATCAAAATCAAAATATGGCATCACATCTATTTTGTTGATCAGTACCACATCACAGATAGAAAACATCAGCGGATATTTTAAAGGTTTGTCGTGTCCTTCCGGTACGGATAAGATCATTGCATTTTTCACTGCACCCGTATCGAACTCTGCTGGACATACCAGGTTTCCGACATTCTCTAAAATAACCAGTTCCACATCTTCTGTTCCAAGTCCTTTTAGTCCCTGTCTCGTCATATCTGCATCCAGATGACACATACCGCCCGTGTGAAGCTGGATTGCTTTTGCTCCGGTTTTTAAGATTGTCTCAGCATCCACGTCCGAATCAATATCCGCCTCCATGACACCGATTTTCAAGTCACCTTTCAGTGCCTCGATCGTGCGTGTCAGCGTTGTTGTCTTGCCTGATCCAGGCGATGACATCAGGTTCAACAAGAACACGCCGTCTTTTTTCAGTTCTTCGCGAAGCAATGCTGCCTGCTTGTCATTGCTCTCGAAAATGCTCTGTTTTACTTCCAGAATCCGTACATTTCCCATGATAATCTCCATTTCTTTTGTAACATTTTTCGCCTTATCTGTTACTTATAGATAAATTCTATCATTTTAGGGTGGTTGTGTCAATAAATTCTGGTCATACCAGTGTGCCAATTTTTTAGAATTTGTTTAGAATTGTCTGATTGCTATCACAGGAATGCGAAGATTTTTTAATTCATGGACGTAATTTTCCTATGAAGATTCGGGTGTCAAAAGGTGGCTTCCAAATTTTGACACCCGAATCCTATGAATTAAAAAAACAACACTACAGTCCGCAGAAAAACCTGTATACTGTAACGTTGTCTGTCTTACTTTAGTATGCCTTTACTTTTACATATCCTTCTTCATAAGAATATTTCAGATAAGTAATAACATTTACAACCTGTCTCTTATCATCATCAATGTGTATCCTAATAAGTTTTGACCTCTCCATTTGCTCAAATCCATCCGATCTGGATCTTTCATAGATAATCCAATCCCCCAAATTCTGTCTTTTACCGCACATTCTGCAAGGATTTGATCTTTCGTATGTAACAAACCTTCCCTCAATTTATCATTTTGGGAAAATTTTGCTATAAGCCCTTCATAAACTACAATCTGCCTTATACCATTCCAGTAATTTTCATTATAGCCTGCCACCATACGTCCCAGTTCTTTTATAGATCCAACCTCATCTGTTTCCAATATCTTTTCAGCAATCACATCGTCTCTGAAACAAACTGCCTTTTTATACATCATATATTGCTCCATAGATGAAAATCCGATTCCATTTACATCAAACTGTGACATATACCAGTTACTCAAGTATCCATTTTCCTCATCAGGATTATGAAAACATAAAATATCCATTTTATGCTGCACCTACCTTTTTTACTGCCAGATCAAGCTCTAAGTCATGCAGTCCGTGATACGCTTTCATCAAAAAATTTAACGGTACTTTTTCTATCACCTCCGAGCTTGGAATATTATAGTACCATTGATAATACGCATAAAACTCGCCAATCCAGTCCGGCATAAACCCTTCTAAAGCCTTTCCAGCTTTCAATTTATACTTTTCTGTATCCGAAAAATATCTCCATAATTCTTTAGCATCCATGGTATTAACATACGCCATCGACTCATCGATATATTTTCTGGTTTTACTTTTCATATACGCTTCTATAAAATCCGTTGTATCATTTTCAGGAAATGTCTGCGCTACAAAATCAAACAGTTTTCCCTGACTCTCTACCACACCATCTAAATATATCTCTGAATATGCCCGCATTTTCCTCACCTCATAAAATTGTGCTAAACACATTGGTTACTTTATTTGCATCAGAGTCAATCAGTTCTTTCATCCTTTTCCTTGCTGTCACATCGCGTTCATTGTATTTTTCATTAAACTCGTCATATTCCACGGAAATAAGTTCTTCTTCTCTCTCAGACAGCCTCAAATATGCCAGTTCTGATTTAATACAATACTGTATTCCCAAACCTCCCAACAAAAGGAGCTCTTCTAAAATTTCCACATCAATTTCATCTCTGACAAACGCTTTTGCAATATAAAAGTACGATGCATCCGCTCTCCATCCTTTTATCACATCATATCCGCTTGTTTCGATACCATATTTTGCAATAAACTTCTGCGACAACATTCTGTAACGCTTAGAGTCTGCTGCATCCCTGTGTTTCATTAATTCAGCCAGCCATGATAAAATGCTATATTTCTGGAAATCAAGTACTTTCAGTCCTTCCATATCCAACTCATATTTATGAACCCAGCCATTTGTCTCATCCGGTCTGCAAACCGCCCATTCTTTTGCAAGATCAATATTTTCCGTCAAATAAAAGCCTTTTCCGTAATCATGCCGGTTTTCTCCCAATCCAAAAGCTGGCTTTATTTCTTTGTCAGGACTCCCATGATACAAGATAATCTTACCCATATCGTCATCCTCCCTATACAAACATAATTTAGAAATTGCAATCTGTTCCGCTTTTTTAAGCTAAGTTCTTTTAGCGTACCCAATAATGCTTTATTCCCCTCTTTGATTGCCTGATCTACCTCTTTTCCTAGAGCAATACATAAAAAGGTCATCCGCTACCTCACGATAACACCGCTAAGCCTACGCTATTGAAAAAAGTGTCGCAGGTAATGCAGCCGGAGCCACACGCATCTCTGCACGGATTGACCGATTTCATTTTACCATTTCTTCTGAAAATATTCTATACCTATCCTGCCATAGATTGCACCAGAAAAAAACAACGCTACAGTCCGCAGGAAAACCTGTATACTGTAACGTTGTCTGTCTTACTTTAATATGCCTTTACTTTTACTTTGGAAGAAAGTCCCCTGCTCTTAAATAATTTCTTATAAGCGGATAATTTCTTCTTCGGTACTTTGACCGTGGTTGCTTTTGTGATTCCTTTAAATGTACTCTTAGAAAGTGTCTTTGCTTTCAGTTTTGTAGATTTTATCGTAATTGTCTTTAACTTCTTGCATCCGGAAAAGACATTTTCTCCGATCTTTGATACATTCTTACCGATCGTAACCGTCTTTAGTTTCTTATTATTCTTAAATGCACTCTTTGCGATCGATGTTACTTTATAGGTCGCACCATTAATTTTGATAGAATCCGGCACAGCGATCTTTGTCTGTTTTTTGTTTTTCGGTGCCTTGTATTCTACCTCATGGACTTTACCGGCATTCTTCTTGATGGTATAGAACGATCCATCTGCCTTATTCACAACAACCTGTCCGACGGTAAGTGTATTTGTATTGGACGGCTGTTCATTTGTTGTTTCTTCCTTCCCGGTCACCGGGATCACAACTGCTGCTTTCTGATAGCCGCATACGCTGCATTCCTCATGGCTGCTGCCTTCGGTACTTTCTGTTGCCTGCCGGTCGATGATCGTCTGAAATGTATGCTCTGCCTGTTCTAATTTCTTTCCACATCCATTTTTACAATCTTTCCAATGTGCCTTTTCATCCTTTGACCAGACTGCATCTGTTACATCATGTCCAAGTGAATCCGTCATGATCGTCTTTGTCTGAACCTCAAATGATGGATTTTTAAATTCTGCTTTGTACTCTTTCTTGCCGTTTGTTTCACATCCTGCTTTTTCCTCTGTATAAGATGCAGTTACAGTTTCGCTTTCTTCATTTTCACATCCCTCACATATCCTGCGTGCCGTACAGCTCATATCGCTCTCGCTCCATGTATACTGTGGTGCACCATAGTGATGTCCGTCTGCATTACTGTATATGCTGCCATCCTGATATACAGTCATACCGCCCAATACCGGAGTCTGATCTGTTCCGATTTTCTGTCCCCAGATCAATTCAGCCCTCCTGCTATCTCCACTTCCATCCAGAAGATATGCAACCTCTCCATCCGTGAATGCTTTCGTTGTCTTTGTAATCTCGCCGTCCCATGGTAACGTATTCTTCTCCATACAGTAACAATTCGATATCTTGCCGGTGATCTCGTCTTTCTCAGCTTCTCCGTTACCGATCAGCGGATACTCCGTTGTATGATAGCAATTCTTAATATTGACACCCGTAAATCTTCCTGCAATACCACCAACGTCTGCAGCATCTTCACCTGTTACTACCACATTTCCTATATTGAACGAATTTTCCAGACTGGTATTGCTGTCCCATGATCCGATCACGCCGCCGGTATACTTACCTGTATTCGTGACATCTCCCATATTTCCATACTTACTACCATCTGAATTGCTGCCCATTCTTCCGATCACACCGCCGACATTATCTCCATTTCCTTCCACAGCTCCCCTATTTAAAATAAATCCATCCATAGAAGTCATCGGTGCAGAATATGCATACTCCCCGACAACTCCACCGACACTATTTTTACCTGTGATCCTGCCGGTATTGATCACGCCCTTTGCTGCCTGAATTTGACAGTTACTGTTATCAGAACTTGTCATATGCCCTCCAATACCACCAACACTTGTAATTGCTGCTGTCACTTCTCCTTTATTCTGTAACATTCCATTCCGGGAAATTATAGATATATCAATTCCATATCCGATCAATCCTCCTGCTCCCATAGAAGTATTGCTTCCCATACTAGATATCTTACCCGTATTGATAATATCCGCATCCGCTTGAATGGACGCAAGATCTGCATATCCGATCAAACCTCCGACATATCCACTTGATTTAGCAGTTATAGCTCCAGAATTGAGAATACCCTCATGGACGATCACCTTCATTCCACCACTAGCCTGACCGACAAGTCCACCTACATTCGCTGTCCCTGTAACTGCACCTGTATTACTGATCGAGGTATCGGATTCGATCTGTGCACTGCTTGCATATCCAGCCAAACCTCCTGCCTGACCTCCTTGTGCGGTTATATCTGCTTTATTGTTACAGTTTACGATTTTTGCATCACTACATGCCTGACCACAGATACCTCCTACACTATCCCAGCCTTTAGAACTTCCTGCAGTGGTGACATTTCTTATCTCTCCGCCACTGCCTAGTATGCCAAACAAACCGGCATTATTGTTAATGCTTCTGTCCGCATGGATCGTGATCTCTGCTCCGTTACCATCGAAGACTCCTTTATAGGAACCGGAGGAATCTCCGATCGGATTCCATGTTAAGTCTTTCTTTTCTCCACGTACTGTTGTATCGATCTCTGTTACACCATCTGCAACTTTCGCACATTCATTTCTATCCGAGGATGCTTTTACGATCTCTGCAAACTTCCACAGATCCTCCGAACCGGTGATCACATACGGATCTTCTGCTGTTCCACTTCCCTGTAATTCCTCTGCCGCATAAACTGTCACACTTCCCTGACTGCCTGTCACAATGCCTGCCACAGCCAGAAAGCCCAATAATATGCCGCCTGCCATTTTCCTGCTTATCATTTTTGTCACTTTCAAATTCAGCGCCTTCTTTTTTATTTCATTTCCCTTTTTTCATGTACTCCTAGAATTCTTCATTTAGAAAATTCTAAGCGTACATATATGCATACAAAAATATTGTATCATTTTTTATACTGCGTGTCATCACTTTATCAAAATAAATGGTTATCAAGGTAAAGTGATGCTAGCTAAACTGACAACCCACATTTCTGAAAAAAGCAGGGAGCGTCAAATCATTCTGACGTTCCCTGCTTTCTCCTGAAAATATTCTATTAAAAATTCTTAAACCCATACCCTGCAGCTCTCACGGCATCAATAAAATCTCCCAGCACTGCTGCATTTGTCTCTGACTCCGCATGGAGCAGATAAATTGCACCCGGATGAAGTTTATCTTTCATCTTCTGCAGACTCGATGCATGATCCGGCTGATTATTGACATCATAATCCAGATATGCAAAACTCCAGAAAATACTCTTGTAATTACAGTTATTTAACAGGGCAAGTGACTGCTCACTGAATCTTCCTGTCGGGTAACGGAACAGATACATATCATATCCAAAATTTTCTTTGATATAGGCATGATTCTCTGTTACCTCATTTTCCTGTTTATCTAATGATAAAGAAGGCATACCTGCGGAAGGATGCGTCACACTGTGGTTTCCTAACACATGTCCTTCATCGATCATTCGTCTTACCAGATCCGGATTCTCTTTCGCATACGGTTCTGTCACAAAAAATGTGGCAGATACCCCTTTTTCCTTTAAGGTATTTAAGATGCTCTCCGTCTGTCCGTATTCATAGCCTTCATCAAAGGTCAGATAAATGTCTTTCGTGTCATCACCAATAAAGCAGGCATTGTATTTTCCATATGTCTCCTGCGCATTGATGGCATCTAACGGACGGTTTTCATCATCTGTATGGCTGCCAAGTCCCCAGTCATGGCTGGTGGCATCCAATGAGGATACATTTTCAATCGGTGTGTTCTGCAATACCTGTCCTGTCGTACCTGTGCCCGTTTCCGTACTCGTCTGCTCTTCCGTGCCTGGAACATCCTCGACGGATTCTTTAGCATCTGCTCCGTCTTTTCCATAAGACTCATACGTTTTTAACACAGCATCCCCGATCGCCTTTGCATAACTGTCAATGTTTGCATCAAACAGCTGATTATCCGTCGGACTGTTCATAAAACCAAGTTCGACAATACATGCCGGCATGTTCGTGTGCAGATTTACATAATAATCTTTGCTCTCGCTCTTTTGTGTCCCTTTTTTTACACCACGGTTTCTCGAGATCCCTGCAGCATCCAGGTTATCCATAATATTTTTTGCAAGCGCCTGTGTCTTGTCATCCGCGTCACTGCGGATCCAGGTCTCCACACCATTTCCTTCACCCGTATTGCGATGCAGTGACACAAAATAATCGGCATTATTCTGATTTGCAAAAGATGTCCGTTCCTCCAATGATAAAAATGTATCATCGGAACGTGTCATAATGACCTGAATATTTTCTTTGTCAGCAAGATATGCCGCCACTGCCTGTGTGATTTTTAAATTATCATTTTTCTCATAACGAAGCCTGTAATCAGACCCGTTATCCTTTCCGCCATGTCCGGCATCTAAGCATACGATCAGTTTATTCTCATCTAACTTATCCTTATTCTCCTGCTCGTCGTCAACAACCACGATCTTCCCCTCAATCTGTGAAAGGTCAATACCTGCCGGAACCAGCTTATGCAGCAAACTCCCCATCCCCTGAAATAACGCAAGAACGATCAAAAGCTGCAGCGAACAATATACTATGCACACCAGATTTCTCAGTCGTTTTTTTCTTCGTTTCTCTGCATTCAAATCCGTTCACTCACCATCTTATTTATTTTAATTTACTTTTAACTTTCGTCCGCAGTGCCACTGGACTGACGGGCATCTACGTTCCACTTCGGTCCGTGCTAAACAGGTGCCACCGGCACCTAGCACCGCCCTATCAAATAAGAAAAACACAAAAAAATGCCTGCAAGCAGTCATTTTTTGTATTTCTCTTATTTGGCACCGCTCACTGCCTACGCACATTATATCCTATCCACATGTAAAAGACCATAAAACATTTTCTTAATATTTTATGATGTTTCAATCAAACAGGAACTGCGACAGGGCATAGTTGCTGACATCCTGTCCCCTGGGTGTCAGGTATATTCTTCCTGCGCGGCGCTCTAAGAGCCCCTCCTCCTGCAGATGATTCAAAACTTCCTGATACACCGCCTCGATGGGCATCCCAAATCTGTGCATAAAATCATCCCTTGAAACTCCGTCGATCATACGAAGTCCTAAATACATAAATTCTTCCATCTGCGCATATTTGCCAACTGACTCAGCAGAGGCGTGCAGATTGGTTGCCGGGAGCTGTTCCACTGTTCCGTCGTCATATTTATTTTCCCAGATGCCTTCCCGGATGACTTCGACCTGCTCCAGATAAGTATATAAATCTCTGGTGTTAGTGTAACGTATATTTTCCATCAATGACGACGCACCAAGTCCCAGTCCAAGATAATTGACACGTGTCCAGTAACCTATATTATGTCTGCACGCATAACCAGGCTGTGCAAAATTTGAAACTTCATAATGCACATAACCATTTTCCTTAAGCATCTGCCCGGTCAGCTGTGTCATCTCATAGACTTCATCTTCTGTCGGCAGTGCATCTGTCACCATTCCTGCACGTTGTTTAACCGCATCAAATTTATACAGATCATAAAACGGAGTTCCTTTTTCAATGATCAGCGAATAGGCAGAAATATGTTCCGGTTTCAGACGGCAGACTTTCTGCAGCGAATCTGCATAGCTTTCCATGTGCTGTCCCGGCAGTGAGCTCATTAGATCCACATTAATATTGGAAAATCCTCCTGCTCTTGCAAGTTCATAAGTTTTCAGGAACTGTTCCCATGTATGGATACGCCCTAACATTTTCAGTTCAACATTCTGTGCAGACTGCAATCCCAAACTGATCCGGTTGATCCCGGACTGTCTGTACACTGCAAATTTCTGCGCTGTAACAGTTCCGGGATTGCACTCAACAGAGACTTCCGCATCCGGCAGCAGCGCAAAATTTTTATGCACGGCATCCATGATCTCTGCCATATCCGACTCCCACAGCCACGATGGCGTGCCGCCACCAATATAGACTGTTGAAACCACATAATCCCTGCAATGTGCCCCATAATAGAAAATTTCTTTGCAAAGTGCCTTCACATATTGTCTCTGTGTATCTTCATCTGCCGGGAAAGAAAGGAAATCACAATAATTACATTTCCGGACACAGAACGGGATATGTATATATAATTCCAGTTCCTTTTTTTCCATATTTAATCCTCATCCAGTTTTAAAACACTCATAAATGCTTCCTGCGGGATCTCGACATTTCCGACCTGACGCATACGCTTCTTTCCTTCTTTCTGTTTCTCTAACAGTTTTTTCTTTCGGGAAATATCGCCACCGTAACATTTTGCAAGCACGTCCTTACGCATTGCCTTGACGGTCTCTCTCGCAATGACTTTACCGCCAACAGCCGCCTGAATCGGGATCTCGAATAAATGTCTTGGAATCTCCTCCTTTAATTTTTCGCACATCTTTCTTCCACGCTCATACGCACTGTCTTTGAATACGATAAAGGAAAGGGCATCGACCTGTTCTTTGTTGATCAGGATATCAAGTTTTACCAGCTCGGAGCGCTCATATCCCTTTAATTCATAATCGAAGGACGCATAACCCCTCGAACGTGACTTCAATGCATCAAAGAAATCGTAAATGATCTCATTTAACGGCAGATCATACTTGATCAGTGCACGCGTTTCCTCTAAGTATTCCATACTTAAATAAACACCGCGGCGCTCCTGGCACAGTTTCATGATTGCACCGACATACTCACTCGTCACCATGATTTCTGCCGATACGACAGGTTCTTCCATGTATTCGATCTCAGACGGATCCGGCAGGTTTGACGGGTTTGTCAGATCCATGACCTCTCCGTTTGTCTTGTGCACTTTGTAAATAACCCCCGGAGCTGTTGTCACAAGATCTAAATTAAACTCACGCTCTAAACGCTCCTGAATGATTTCTAAATGAAGCAGGCCTAAAAATCCGCAGCGGAAACCAAAACCAAGCGCTAACGATGTCTCCGGCTCATACTGCAAGGACGCATCGTTGATCTGTAATTTTTCCAATGCATCACGGAGATCCGGATATTTTGCGCTGTCAGCCGGATACATACCGCAGTACACCATCGGATTGACCTTTTTGTAACCCGGAAGCGGCTCACTGCATGGGCGGTCGGCATTTGTCACGGTATCACCGACACGGGTATCGCGGACATTTTTGATACTTGCACAGAGATAACCTACCATTCCCGCTGCAAGCTCATCACACGGGATAAACTGTCCGGCACCAAAATATCCGACCTCTGTGACCTCGGACTGTGCACCGGTTGCCATCATGCGGATGGTATCTCCCACTTTTACCGTTCCCTCTTTGATACGGCAGAATACGATAACACCCTTGTAAGAGTCGTAAAGTGCATCAAAGATCAGCGCCTGAAGCGGTGCTTCTTTATCTCCAGTCGGGGCTGGGATCTTTGTTACGATCTGCTCTAATACCTGATCGATATTTAAGCCGGTCTTAGCAGAAATACGCGGTGCATCCTCCGCCTCAATCCCGATCACATCCTCGATTTCTTTTACCACTTCATCCGGCTGTGCACTCGGAAGATCAATCTTGTTGATGACAGGCATGACATCAAGATCATGATCTAATGCGAGATATACATTTGCCAGTGTCTGTGCTTCCACTCCCTGTGCTGCATCCACAACCAGGATCGCACCGTCGCAGGCTGCAAGGCTTCGTGATACCTCATAGTTAAAATCGACGTGCCCAGGTGTGTCGATCAGGTTAAAAATATACTCTTCCCCGTCATTTGCCTTATAAATGATACGGACTGCCTGTGACTTGATCGTAATTCCACGCTCACGCTCTAAATCCATATTGTCAAGAACCTGCGCCTGCATCTCACGGCTGGTCAAAGTTCCTGTACGTTCTATGATACGATCGGCAAGTGTCGATTTACCGTGATCGATATGTGCTATAATACAAAAATTTCTGATTTTACTCTGATCTATTGACATGTTACTCTCCATTTCAAAAAAAATACGCCGGGCATATGCCCATACGTTTTTATTATACGGGAAAAGCAAAGGAAACGTCAAGTCATCCGCAATCCTCTTTCATGTTTCATTTTCATTTATTAACAATTAAAATACAAAAATTCACAATATGTTCACTGGATTTTTAGTACTTTTGGGTGCATAATAGACTTGCTGTTAAATATTTAACAGCTGGGTTTCTATCGTCAATATGACAAAACCCCCTTCTTAATATGAAAATCCCCCACGCAGTGGCTGCAAACACTGCGTGGGGGATTTTTTATATCATGTGCAAAACCAGCACATGATCGTGATCTACACTTGCTTCACTCAGCTATCTTATTATTTCATTGAACTCTTACTTTTATTCATAAATCGGATAAGAGATTCCCTCTCTCATAAATACCGGAATCACATCGATCGGTGCCGGTACTGTCACATAATTTCCGCCCTCGTATACCTTTTTCGTGTAGGCATCCGTCCATTTTGTACCTGCTGGGAGATATACCCTGCGCTCTGTCGCACCTGCCTCCATGACCGGTGCCACTAAAAGATCCGGTCCGAACATATACGCATCCTCCACGTTCCAGCTCTCTTTATCCTCCGCAAAATCAAAGAACAGCGGACGCATCACCGGTGCACCTGTTTTACTTGCCTGTTCCATGCAACTACGGATGTATTGGCGCAGACGTTCACGGATAAACAGATATTTTTTCAGGATCTCATAATTGTCCTCCCCAAAACTCCACACTTCATTATCCTGACCGGAAGTAAGCTGGCGCACACCATCGATAAACTCCTGCTCTCTCTCGTACCAGGGAGAACGCTCCCCATGCATACGGAATACCGGGCAGAATGCACCCCAGGCAAACCAGCGCACCAGAAGTTCTTTAAATGCCGGATCTTTGATATCCCCGCCAAGAAAGCCTCCGATATCCGATGTCCACCACGGAATACCAGCCACGCACATATTAAGTCCTGCCTGTAGCTGCTCTCTCATGGAGCGGAAGGACGAGTACACATCCCCGGACCAGGTAAGAACGCCATATTTCTGGCTGCCTGCCCATGCACAGCGCACCAGACTCATGATATCTTTTTCTCCCTCCGCTTTCAATCCGTCATAAAATCCTTTCGCATAGCCAACCGGATAAACGTTGCTGCACTGCAGTGCCGGTCCCTCATAATAGCGGTAATTATCAAAATCATATGGTCCATACTCCGGTTCCGCTTCATCTAACCAGAAACAGCGGATTCCGTTTTTATAGTAATTTTCCTTACATTTTTCCCATACAAATTTCTGCGCGCCCGGATTGGTCACATCGTAAAATACGGTATTTCCCATCCAGCTCATATGATAGGAAAGTCCACGATCCGGTGTGACAAGATATCCGCGGTCGTTCATCTCGCCATAGTTTTCGCTGCGCTCATCCACGGTCGGCCAGACAGAGACAACCGTCTCGATTCCCATGCTCTTTAACTCATCCACCATCGCTTTCGGGTCCGGCCAGTCTCTCGGCTCAAATTTAAACTCGCCCTGCATTGTCCAGTGGAAAAAGTCGATCACGATCGCATCCATCGGAAGTCCGCGCTTTTTGTGTTCTCTAGCAACTGCAAGGATTTCATCCTGGTTGCGGTAGCGCAGTTTGCACTGCCAGTATCCCATACCATATTCCGGCATCATCGGAGTCCTTCCGGTTGCCGCAGAATACTGTTCCTCGATTTCAAACGGTGTATCTCCTGCCGTAATAAAGTAGTCCAGTTTTTTTGTGCTCTTTGCGTACCACTCTGTCTTGTTTGCACCAAAAACTGCTGTTCCGATTGCCGGGTTGTTCCAGAAAAATCCATAGCCTCTGCTTGAGACCATAAACGGCACGCTCGCCTGACTGTTTCTGTGCGCCAGTTCTAACATTGCACCTTTTTTATTCAGATTTTTCTCCTGATACTGTCCCATACCAAATATTTTTTCATCATCAAACGCCTCAAAACGCATAGTCAGTTCGTAATCCGTACTGCCCGGGATCGGTTTTAACTCTCTCGCATCAATGCGCAGCGGCACACAGTAGCGGTTGATCCGGTTTCTGTTTCTCCAGTACTCTTCGGTCAGAAGTTCTCCCTTCTGATTATAATAGCTGATCCATCCCTCCGGGGAGATCACGGCCGTGATTTTTCCATTTTTAACGGTGTAAACTTTTCCGGTCTGATGATATTTTGCAAACTCCTCGCCTTTGTACCATGGATCCGTCGTATCAACTTCTTTACACTCCACCTGAAGCGGACACATTTTTACCTCCTCGGTCAGCGCCCAGTCATGTGCATCCATCTGTGCCTCTTTGGTCATGCGCACACGGAAGGAATTTTCTCCCCATGGTTCTAACCATAATGTCAATGTTCCATCTGCAATTACAAGTCTGTTGTTTTCTTCGTAAACTCTCATCTAACTTTTCCTTTCTTAATATATAGATATATTCTTACGTTTGTCTTTACACCTGATAAATCCGGTAAATGAATTCTTCTCTCCCAAAATTTATCTTTCTGCTATATTATATTTTCCGACTCTAACGTTTCATCTCCCCATACAAAACACCGCGTGACCCGGTCGCCAGAAAAAATCTGCCAAACTTTCTTTTATCCCCATCGATACTGTTGATCTCGCCGTACATCTGGTTATCCTGATTCAGCCGCTCATACGATTTTCCCTCATCAAACGTGCGGTAAAAACCATATTCCCCTTCAAGGCGTCCGCAGAAATAAATTGCTTTTTCCTCTGTCAGATAATCCCTGTCCTCTCCGATCACACCAAGTCCCATCCGGTAGCAGGCATCCCCCGTGTCCGTCAGGCGTTTCACATGGATTTCTTCTGTTTTCGTGTCATAACAGAGTTTATAAAGTCCTGCATCGCCCAATGCCAGGTAAAATATGCCAGTCTTTCCGCCCTCGCCGCGCACTTCCGTCTTATTTGCAGTATCAATATAGCCAAAATCACAGACCGGAAATGCCTCTTTCGGCTGTTTCTGATAAAAGTTTCTTCCTCCATCCCTGCTCACATAGATTTCGGACGCACCGCCAAAACCATAAAACAGATCTTTCCTGCTGCGGTCGGAAAATACTTTCAGATATCCCGTCTCAACAGGCTGCCCCGCCAGATCAAACACTCCTGCTTTTTGAAAACTGTGTCCTCCATCATTGCTGACAAGCACCAGTTCCACCGGAAGCCTTATCCCATCCGCAACCGACCATACAATATTGACACCATCCGGTGACATTGCCACCCATCCGGCATTAACATTCGGGTTTTCGATCTCATGCAGTTTCCTGTCAATTTCCGCATTGATGCCAAACGGCATGCCGATCCGGTCAAATGTTTTAAAATTATCGCACGTGCGCACCAGACCGCCTTTGGTTTTTCCTTTCCAGTTTCCCCGCGCCGTCACAATGCCAAGATTACTGTCCGCATCGGAAATATCTGCGTTGATACAGGTAATGTAACGGTTGCCCTCGCTGTCATCAAAAGAATTTTTACAGGGTTCATCAAGATTCCGGAATGCAAATCCGCCGAGGTCTCCAACGATATCCACAAGCTGTACCTCTCCATCAACCGGCGCATATACATTCAGATGAACGGTCTCCTCGATTCCGGTACACGCATCATGATAGCGTGGATGCTCGCTGAGCAGCGCATCCGTCATAAAAACGCCGGTTCCCGAATTAAACCATACCTCATCCGGATCAAACGGATTGATCTTAATATCACTCAGCCAGTGCAGCAGACAATGGTTTCCGTTATACTCCGGTTTCATGTAGGAAGTATTAAAATATAAATCCCCCTTTTCCAGACCGCAGAGACTCACGCTCCAGCTGCTGCCATAATCTTTCGAAAGATATACGATTTCATCGCTCTCTTTTTCCCTGCAGAGCGTTGAACACACCAGAAGTCCCGGCATTGTTTTACAGGAAGAAATACCGCCAAAACCATAATTTAAAAATTCTGCTGTCAGCGTGCCATCCGCATCCGGTGTAATGTCATCATACCCTGCAATTTTTCCATCTGAAAAATAATACCGCAAAACCTTTCCACCGATCACATCCCCGGAATCACAGCTATATCCAAGGTCGACCACATAATTCCATCTTCCGGTGACATTCATCGTCACATAAAGGTATGTTCCATCATAGTCATAACGCGATGCCACAAGACCGTTCATTTTGCTGTCATGAATCATGACATTTTCCGGCTGCATCAGTTTTTCAAACGTCTGCCCTGCATCATAGGAAACATACAGGCTGTGACCGCGAAGCGTATCACTCTCCCTTGTCGTATATCCTGCGGTTCCTGCAACAATTGTTTTCGAATCATCCGATACCCAGACACAGGTCATGTAATTTTCCTCTAAAGGAAGCCGTTCCCAGGTATCTCCTCTGTCCGTGGTTTTCCAGAGACCATCTAACTGGCTTGCAAAATAAAGTGTGTTTTCATCTTTTTTATCTACCACCAGACGGTATCCGGTTCCTCTTCCGCAAAGATTGCCATGAACGGTCACCGGGATTTTTTTGTGAATAAATGTCTCTCCATAATTCTCTGAAATTGAAAATTTTCCATAGCCCTGTCCGTTAATGCCGCTCATGACGTACAATCGTTCCGGTTTCTTTTCGTCAAGTGCGCATGCGATTGGAAATGTTTCGGAGATGTCCGCCATGCTCACACTGTCGATGAGGCCTTTCCAGCACTTTTTTTCGTATTCATACCGGTAAACGCCTCCGATGTCTGTTCTGGCATAGAGGATGCCGGGCTGTTTTGGGTGGTACAATAAACCGGTGACGTAGCCGCCGCCGGGGATTGGGGCGTTTTTGTATTCGTAGGTGATTGTTTTGTGGACTTTCATTGTATAGGTGAACTCCTTTCGTGGGTGGTTTTTGGGGTAGGGGGATTCATTTTGCATGTAAGGTGCAGGGCTCTTTTGGGGCTGGAATGGCGAACCTGGGGGGGCTGACAGCCACACCCACGCACCGCTTCACTACAAATCCTCCACGCAAAAAAGGAACCCCGCAACGCAGGATTCCTTTCTCAACACCAAACGAATCCCTACTTTAAAAGTAAGGATTTTCGCCTCGATTTTCTACCATATTTATTCGCCCACTTTTACCCGAAAAATCCGCTTTTACTCAGCATCATAATTATCCAGGAAATTGTGATACTCTCCATCTTTCTTATAACCAATGATGGTCTTTAAATTCACATTGCTGACACTATTGAAAATATTACTGTCGATGAACTCACTCTTTTTGCGAAGTTCCGTCACAAGATCTTTCATCTCCTCACGTTTCGAACCTTTTGCCCCGCCACAGCTTGTACAGTTTTCAGTAAAACGGCATGCACACTGGATAAACTGCAGGCGGTTGTAATCACGCCATGCCTTGATATCCTCTTCTTTGACAAGATACAGCGGACGGATCAGTTCCATGCCCTCAAAGTTCTGGCTGTGAAGTTTTGGCATCATGGTCTCCACTTTGCCGCTGTACAACATTCCCATCAGGATCGTCTCGATCACATCGTCAAAATGATGTCCCAGCGCGATCTTGTTACAGCCTAACTCTTTTGCCTTGGAGTACAGATATCCTCTTCTCATTCTTGCACACAGGTAACACGGATTCTTATCCACCTCCGCAACAGAATCAAAGATCTGTGTTTCAAATGTCGTGAGCGGAATATCAAGAAGTTTTGCATTTTCCTGAATAATACGCCAGTTTTCCTCGTTGTAACCTGGATTCATGCACAAAAAAACAAGTCCAAAATTGCGTTTTCCGTGTCGGTATAATTCCTGAAACAGTTTTGCCAAAAGCATAGAATCTTTTCCACCGGAAATACACACTGCAATCTTATCGCCGTCCTTTATCATTTCATAATCATGCAGTGCTTTGGTGAAACGGCTCCAGATTGGTTTTCTGAATTTTTTGATCAGGCTTTTTTCAATCTGCTCCGTGCGCTCTTTTCTTGAATCGTCCTCCATTGTCACGCGCGTGAGCTGATATCTTAACCATGCGCGGTAACCACCCTCTAAGTTGACAGTCGTAAACCCATCGTCCTCTAATATTTCAGCTGCATCACGGCTGTTTTCACCCACATGGCAGTACAGATAAACAGGCTGATCTTTTTTTAAAATAGCTGTCTCACCCGCTTCAATCTTTTCTAATGGAAGATTAACAGCGCTCTCGATCGCTCCGTGCGAGAAATCATTTTCCGGACGGACATCTATAAGCTGCAGTCCCTCTGTTCCGTTCTGTGCCAGTTCTTCTACAGTAATTGTATTCAAAATATTTCCTCCAATTTCGTTCACTTCGTGTGGTATTACAATAAAATATTTTCCCGCTTTTCGGGCAAACCCGTTGTTCCAATCCATCGATTGCATCTTCCACACACTTCCTGTTATCAGCAATTACACCGTGCGTACACGTTTTCCTTCTTTGATCTCCTCTAAGATCTCAGCCACTGCCTCACGTTCATCAAAATGATACTTCACGCCACGGATTTCCTGATAATCCTCATGCCCTTTTCCGAGCAGTACGATCATATCTCCCGGCTGGGCATTTACCATGCAGTAAGCGATTGCTTCTTTTCTGTCGTCGATCTCGATATACTTTCCATTGCTCTTTGCCAGTCCGACTTTAATATCGTTATTGATATCACGGATTTCTTCGTCTCTCGGATTATCGCAGGTCAGTACACAGAGATCCGCCATCTCACCGGTCACCTCTCCCATATCATAACGGCGCAGTTTTGAACGGTTTCCACCGCCGCCATACACACAGATCAGGCGTTTCGGATGATATTCCATCAATGTTGTAAGCACGCTTCTGGTGCTGACTTCGTTGTGTGCATAGTCAATAATCAGGTAATAATCTTTTGATACCGGAAGCATTTCCACACGGCCTTTAACCTGTACCTTGTTTAAACCATCTAAGATCGCCTGATCCGAAATTCCTGCCAGATGACATACCAACATGGTCACCAGTGAATTGTATACCGAAAATCTACCCGGAATATGCACTCTTGCCTCACAGTCCATGCAGCCTTTTACATGAAAATGCATACCGAGTTTTCCATTCTCCTTGATAAATCCAAGATCCGCTGCAACCAGATCAAGCGGCTTCCCAAGAAATGTTTTTTCATTATTATCCTCTACGCCAAAACTGTGGATCTCACAGGTATGGTTTGCTGCAACTGCCTCGCTATGCTCATCATCCGCATTTAAAATACCAATCTTGCACTGGCGGAATAGCATGCTCTTACATTCTAAATATTCCTCAAAAGATGCATGTTCATTTGGTCCGATATGATCTGGGGAAAGGTTGGTAAACACACCATAATCAAACATGATTCCCGCTGTACGGTCCATCTTAAGTCCCTGGGATGATACCTCCATCACCGCATACTCACAGCCTGCCTCCACCATAGATGCAAACATGCGGTGCAGTTCGTAGGATTCCGGTGTTGTGTTTTTAGACGGAATCTTTTCATCTCCGATCATTGCACCGATCGTTCCGATAAGTCCAACTTTTTTGCCGGCCGCTTCCAACACATTTTTGATCATGTATGTTGTGGTTGTCTTTCCTTTTGTACCGGTCAGTCCGATCGTAATCAGTTTTTCTGCCGGATAGTCAAACAGCGCTGCTGACATCAGTGCCAGTGCATAGCGGGCAGATTCCACTTTTAACACGGTGATCGTATCCGGGATATTCATGGCTTCTTCGGCACGCTCCACAACAATGACACTTGCTCCTTTTTCCACTGCATCCGGGATATATTTGTGACCATCCGTCACTGCTCCAACCATACAGACGAACATGGTTTCCTTTGCAATCTTTCTTGAATCATAGATAATGTCTCTGACTTCTGCTTCCATGCTGCCCTGTAAACATTCATATTTTATCTTTTCACAAATCTTACTTAATTTCATTTTTCCTCCGGTTCCGGACAATTTAAAACTGCAAAGATATCATTTTTTAATTTTCATTTCCGGCAATTATTATGATAAATCGTCCTTATTCTTAATGTACAACTTCAAACCATGAAAAGCCGCCGTACATTCTGCACGGCAGCCCCGATATCAAATTTCTGCTGCTGTTCACAAAATTCATTCTCTGGCGCACAACCTGACAGCAGATGCCAAGTCCCCGCGTGAACAGTAACAATTTCTATTATTTTTCTAAAACATGTGACGCATCAATCTCCGCTTCAAATACGGTGTGTGATGGTCCCGTCATAAACAGATGGTTCGTTTTTTCATCCCACTCGATCAAAAGCGGTCCACCGATCTGCTCCACAGTAACTTTGCGGTCTGTTCTTCCAGTTAAAACACCTGCGACAACCGCTGTCGAACAGCCTGTCCCACATCCGATCGTCTCGCCGGTTCCACGCTCCCACTCACGGATCTTGATATAATCACGTTTTACAAACTCAGCAAATGTGACGTTCGTCTTGTTTGGAAACAGGGATGTCATATGTTCGATCGTCTTTCCGTAACGCTCCACATCAAGGTCTGCAACAGAATCCACAAACATTGCACAGTGTGGATTACCCCAAGATACTGCTGTAATATGGAATGTTTTATCTAAAACCTCCACCGGCTGTTCCACGAACTGATCTAAATTTGTATTTACAGGAATTACTTTCGTATTCAGTCTCGGCTCCCCGATATCCGCCCGGATATTAGATACTAATCCATCCGTCACAGTCAGGTTCAAATGCTGCATTCCACCAAGTGTTTCGATCACAAGTTCTGTCTTATCCGTCAGTTTATGGTCATAGACATATTTCCCGACAGAACGAAGTGCGTTGCCACACATTTCGCCTTCTGAACCGTCCGGGTTAAACATCCGCATCCGGAAATCTCCCTTATCAGACGGACAGATTAAAACCATACCGTCCGATCCGATTGCAAAATGTCTGTCACTGACAAAACGTGCCAGCTCCGGTAAATTTGTAATATTCTGATGAATGGCATCAATATATACATAATCATTTCCAAATGCCTGCATTTTTGTAAATTTCATGGTAATCCTCATTTCTGCGCCGCGTTTTTACGCATTCATTGCACGATCAAGATCTGCGATGATATCATCTACATTCTCGATTCCGACTGACATACGAAGGAAACAATCTGTGATGCCAAGTTTTTCCTTGATATCAAGCGGTGTATCTTCATGTGTCTGCGTGGTCGGATAAGTGATCAGTGTCTCTGTTCCGCCAAGGCTCTCTGCAAACATGATCATATCAACACCCTTTAAGATTTTCTTTACTGTTTCAAAGCTGTCAACGGTAAATGAGATCATTCCGCCAAAACCCGTCGTCTGTTTTTTGGTCACTGCATAATCCTTGTGATCCTCAAATCCCACATAATATACTTTCTGTACTTTCGGCTGTGTTCTGAGCCACTCCGCAACTTTCTTTGCATTTTCATTATGTCTGTCCATACGGACTGCCAGAGTCTTGATTCCTCTTAAGATCAGCCAGCTGTCAAGCGGTGCAAGCTGACTGCCATGGGATTTAATGTGAACATGGATCTTTTCTGCGATCTCCTCGTTATCCTTTACAACTACGATACCGGAAATCGTATCATTGTGTCCTCCTAAATATTTCGTGGAACTGTGTGTTACGATATCTGCTCCAAGCTGTAACGGTTTCTGGAAATACGGTGTCAAAAACGTATTATCTACAACCGTAAGTGCTCCGATACCCTTTGCGATCTCAGAAAGTGCATGGATATCTGCCACCTTCATCATCGGGTTGGTTGGTGTCTCAATGAAGAACATCTTTGTATTCGGGCGGATTGCTGCCTTTACCTCATCAAGTTCCGACATATCCACATAAGTGTGCTCGATTCCGTATTTTCCAAAAACATCACCGATGATACGGAATGTTCCACCATAAATATCGTCAGATAAGATCACATGATCTCCCGGATTTAACAGGGAAAATACTGCCATATTAGCTGCCTGTCCGCTGGAAAATGCAAATCCTTTGATCCCACCCTCTAAGATTGCCATGGTACGCTCTAATTCCTGTCTGGTCGGATTCTCAAGACGACTGTACGCAAATCCTGTGGATTCCCCAAGTTCCGGATGACGGAAAGTTGCCGTCTGAAAGATCGGCATGCTGACGGCTCCGGTAAGCGGCTCCGTACCAAGTGCTCCGTGTACTGCTTTTGATTCAAAATGTAACTCTTCTTTTGTACTGTAATCGTTGTAATTGCTGAAATTCTTCATGCCGTTCTCCTTCTTTTCTATCTTATTATTTCAAGTTTATAAAACATTTATTTCCTGTAACTGGTCTCTTTCATATGTTTCTATTATATAAAACACTTTTTAAAATATATACTCGTCCAGTGCTGTGTATATTGCAAATTGTGCTTTTTTATGTTAGGGTTGGATTGATGTCAGGGGAAAAGGTGGATTAAAGTTCCCTGAATGGCAGTTTGTTTTTCCTGACAGCATTTTATTCATCTAATTCGGAAGGAGTGCCTATATGCCGGAATATAAAAAAGTCGGTTATCTGACATCGAGTTTTAAATTATTTCACCTGAAAGATCAGAATAAAAAGGAGTTTTCCTATCACTATCACGATTTTCACAAGATCCTGATCCTGTTGAATGGTGATATCACTTATTGTATTGAGGGACGTTCTTACCAGCTTGCCCCGAATGATATCGTGCTGGTTCACGCGGGGGAGGTGCACCGGCCGATCATCCAGTCGGAGTCTCCTTATGAGCGTATTATCATCTATGTTTCGCCGGACTTTTTGAAAAAATACAAGGAGCCGGACTGTGATCTTTCACATTGTCTGAAACAGGCTGCTGCTGAGCAGTCCCACGTTCTGCGTTTTCACGGCTCGCGTGCTGCAAAGTTAAAGACAGCGATACAGTCACTTGACCATGCTAAAAACGATAAAGATTTTGCAGCTTCCCTGCATCAGGAAATTTTATTTTTGGAATTTATGATACAGTTAAACCGTGCCGCCATGCATGATGGCATTGAATTTATCAATGATTCTGCCTCCGACGAAAAAATTATCGCCGTGTTAAATTATCTTGGCGAACATCTGACGGAAGACATCTCCATTGATACTTTGTCTGCGCATTTTTTCCTAAGCCGCTCTTATCTGATGCACACATTCAAAGAGCAGACCGGCTACACGATCGGCAATTATCTCTCGACCAAAAGACTGCTTCTCGCAAAGGATCTGATTGCGGAAGGGGCACCGATCACCGAGGTCTGCTATGCATGCGGTTTTAAGAATTATTCGACCTTTTCGCGCGCATACAAAAAAAGTTTTGGAGAGGCCCCACGCGAGTCTCTCCAAAACCTGAAATCCTAGCATCTAACTTTTTCTCACACTTATTGTGTGAACAACAGCGTTTGCATCTTACTGGCGCTCTGCCATCTCATTCATGAGCGTCGGTATGAACTGTTTCTTTCTTGAAACGATTCCCTCTAATAAAATGCCCTCACTGCGTTCTTCTTTGCGGAACGCAGCTCCTAAAATTTTGCCTGCATTTTCCCCGTCAAAAATAATCTTTGAAGATTCCTCTAAGATATCTGTCAGCATAACATAGACCATATCGATCTTCTTTTCTGCAAGCACCTGCACCATAAACGGACGTATCTGCTCTGCTACTTTGTCTAACTCTTCCCGGCTCATGGCACTGATCTGCGCTACGCCAAAATCACAGTCATCGGTATGGAAAATTTTGAAATCCTGATAAAAAATCTCTTCTGTCGTTTTCCCACTGAAATTACTGCCCGCCTGGAACATATTTTTCGCATAAGTCTCAATATCCACTTCCGCGATCACTGCAAGAGCCTCCGCAACTGATTTATCTAACGGAGTACATGTCGGTGAACGGAACATCAGCGTATCGGAAATAATTGCAGACAATAAAAGACCTGCGATCTGTTTCGGCACATCCACACTCTTTTCCTGATACATCTGATAAATGATCGTAGATGTACATCCAAGCGGCTGGTTTCTAAAATATACCGGTGAAACTGTCTCAAGACTGCCGAGACGATGGTGATCAATGATCTCTAAGATCTCAGCCTCGTCAATCCCGTCTACCGCCTGCGCCTTCTCATTATGATCAACAAGTATCACCTGTTTTTTCTGCATATTCATCAAATTACGGCGTGAAACCATTCCGGCATAATTACCGTTTTCATTTAAGATTGGGAAATCACGGTGTCTGATTTTTGACATCGTCTCCCGCACTTCATCGACATAGTCTTCAATTCCGAATGTGATGATATTTTTCTGTGTCATAAACTGTTTGATCGGCATACTCTGATTAATAAGACGTGCCACAGAAAAAGTATCAAACGGTGTCGTAATAATGATGCAGTCATGTTTTTCTGCCAAAGTGCGCACGTCCTCGCCGACTTCGATTCCTCCACCGATGATCAGACAGCTCGCATTTGACTCGATTGCCTGCTTCTGCGCCTCTTCCCGGTCACCTAAGATTACCATATCATCATCCTCGATATAGTCTGCCATATATTCCGGATTTGAAGTAGCTACCACTACCTTTCCCTTTACAAAATAGGCATGTTCATTTCCTACAATAATCGTTCCATCTAATGTTGCGGCAATATTTTTATACTGTGTTCGTGCCTGGGATAACACATGATTATCAAAAACGTCCATGTAAGACGTTGCAATATCCTTCGTAACAATGATTCCTTCGAGTTTTCCAAACTGATTGGTTACCGGAAGTGTTACAACCTCTAATTTTTTCATGGTCTCCCATGCACGTCTTAAGGAAATCTGGCTGCTTACGCCTGCCGTTCTTCTGAAATTGATATCCTTAATCTGTGTTCCCGCATAGGTGACTAACTCCGGCTCCTGTGCTCCAAAATAATCCAGCACATAATGTGTCTCCGCATTTACTGCTCCGGCACGTTTTGCCACATAGGTTTTATCGTTTTCTGTCTGATTTTTTAAATATGCATAAGAGAGAGCTGCACAAATAGAATCCGTATCAGGATTTTTGTGCCCTACAACCCAAACTTTTCTCTTTTCTGCGCTCATGAAATTCCTCTCTTTACCTAAAAATTAGCAGCTATTATATAGATTGCTGCAAAATTCACTTTTCTTATTTTAAAAAAGAAAGAAACAGACGCTGGCAATGCCGGCGTCATGTTGTATACCATTAAAAGTGAAATACTCCCATAGAGTATAAAATAAAAATAATCAATACTACAAAATTTAAGATTGAAAACCAGGACAACAGCTTCACATAACCTTTGACAGAGTCCACACCACCCTCCATCTCGTCCATTTTTTCGATCTTGGAATCAAACTCATTGAACAGATCCTGTATGTTGCGATAACATTTGACATTTTCCGTGTGTACTTTTTCAGAAAGATCCGTCTTAATAGACTCTAACTGTGACGTTGCATTCTCTAACAGTTCTTTGACCTCCGCAATCTGTCCCTCGCTGAGCTTCTTATTTGCAATCGCCTGTTCCTCTAAGAACTGTTTGTTCGCAGCGATCTGTTCTTCATTTAATTTCCGGTTAGAAGCTGTCTGTTCCTCATTCATCCTGCGATTTAAGGCAATCTGTTCCTCACTGGTCTTTCGGATATCAGCCACCTGTCCGCTAAGACCTGCCTCAATCTCAGCCATTTTCGTCGTCACTTTATCCGCAAGCGCATCTACCTTTCTTCCAAACTCAGTAACGATCTTGTCCGCCTCTTCCTGACGTTCTGTTAAAATATGTTCTAACTCCTGTGCTTTGCCGGCTCTCTCATCCACAAGTGACTGCAGTTCCGCTGCCTTGCTCTCCTTTGCCTCTAAAAGCACCTGAAGCTGTTTTGCTTTCTCGCGAAACTCATCGATCTGATTGATCAGTAAATCTTCATTTTCCACGTCCTTTTGTGTCCTTTCCTGTTCCTGCGTGTGCATCTGTCCACTCTCTTCCGGCTTATTCCGGTTCAAAAGTCGTACATTCTGCGGCACCATCCGCTTTTTCCGGGGTTGAAGCTGTCTGAATACCATCTGCCATAAACCAGCCATCTGTGTTCACTTCTTCCCCCTTTCTGATTTTTCTGCACTACATCCCAGTATACTGACCTGTTGATATTCCATTAAATACCAACAGGTCAGTATACTATGGTTATTCTATCATTATCATTTTTCTTTGTAAACAATAAATTATTTTCCATTATGTTAAACATGTGGACTGTGAAACTTTATATTTTCATTAAGGATCGCATAGATGACAAAGAAGCGATTCCAACTGGAACCGCCTCTGTCAAAAAAGGGATTATTTTTTCTTAAATATGATTTCATTTCACAAATATTATGTTTTTGATTATCTACATAATTTTTTGAACTCATCAGCTACGAACTGGACTTTTGTTCCAATGACAACCTGAACAGCTGTTTTACTTGGTCTGATAACACCAGCAGCCCCTGCTGATTTGATTTTCTTCTCATCTACTAAAGAACTGTCTTTTACTTCAAGCCGAAGTCTTGTAATACAGTTATCAATACTTTTAATATTTGCTGCACCACCAACGCCTTCTAAAATTGCTGCCGCTACAGTTGTATAATCACTGCTCCCAAGGTCGACATTTTTCTCTGCTTCCACATCATCGTCTTCTCTACCAGGAGTTTTCAGATCAAACTTTGTGATAGCGAAACGGAATACAACATAAAATACAATAAATGCTGCAATACCAAGTGGAATGATCATCCAGGTATTCTTCGCTGCCGGAAGGGTTGCAGAGAAAAGAAGGTCTGTTGCTCCAGCAGAGAAACTAAAACCTGCTCTAAATCCAACTAATACCGTGATCACTGTGAAGATACCATATAATAATGCGTATACAACATAAAGTGCCGGTGCAAGGAACATGAACCCAAACTCAAATGGCTCTGTAACACCACAGACAAATGCACAGACAGCTGCGGAGGCAACCAGACCGATTGCAACTTTCTTCTTATTACTCTTAGCCGTCTGAATCATAGCAAGAGCTGCACCCGGAACACCGAACATCATACATGGGAAGAATCCAGACATATACATACCTAAATCCCATGTTACATCTGCAGACGTCTCGCCTGCCCAGAAATGTTGTAAATCCCCAAGTCCGATCGTATCAAACCAGAATACATTGTTCAGTGCATGATGTAATCCGGTTGGAATCAGCAATCTGTTTAAGAATGCATAAATACCTGCACCAACAGGACCAAATCCAACAATTCCTTCACCGATTGAAACTAATGCTCCAAATAATAAAGGCCAGATGAATAATAAGATTGCGGATACAATGATAGAAACAACGCCTGCAACGATTGCTACACAACGCTTACCACTGAAGAATGATAACCAGTCAGGTAATTTTGTACCTTTGAATTTGTTGTAGCATGTTGCACCGATGATACCGGCAAGGATACCGATAAATGGGTTTGCAATCTTACTGAATGCAAGCACTTTTGTCTCATTCTCTGCAATTACCGGCATTAACGTTGTAACAACCCCTGTAGAAAGAAGGTTTGTCATCATTAACCATGATGCCAAAGCTGCAAGAGCTGCTGTACCATCATTATCATCTGCCATACCAACGCCGACACCGATAACAAAAAGAATTGCCATGTTATCGATCAAAGCTCCTCCTGCTTTTACAAGGAAGAAACCGATCATCTGAACGATACCGGAAACATCGCCCCCCTGCATGGTAGATGGACATAGCGCATATCCAATACCCATTAAGATACCACAGATTGGAAGACACGCTACAGGAAGCATTAATGCTTTTCCCAATTTCTGTAAATACTTCATCATAATAAAAGCTCCTCCTTTTTTTTATCCCTTTTCATTTTATTTTATGCCGTTATAAGTACGGCTAAAATACATTTTAATCTCCATTCTTGCGTGTGAAAAATCTTATTTTTCACACTAACAACTGTATATTGCGCTTTATTTATTTAGAATCAATACTGTGTCGCCAGGTTCTACTTCCTGATCTGTCACTGTTTCCACTGTCTGATAATCTGATGTATTGCACACAACCACAGGCGTGATCACGTCATAACCGGCTTTTTTTACTGCATCAAGATCAGCCTCTATCAACAGTTCTCCCTTTTTCACAGAATCACCATTGCCTTTATATGCAGTAAAATGTTCTCCCTTTAATGCAACCGTATCAAGTCCTATGTGTATGAGCAGTTCTACACCTTCTGAAGTCGTCATACTTACTGCATGCATCGTATCAAATAACATCTCAATCGTACCATCGGCCGGTGCATATATCCTGCCTTCCGCAGGAATAATTGCAACACCTTTTCCTAAAATCTCCTCTCCAAAAGTTGGATCACTTACATTACTGATCGCAACCGTTTTTCCTTTTACTGGTGAACCTATCTCAATCCCTTTTTCTTTTTTCTTAAAAAAATCAAACATTTCCACACCTCTTTTCTGCTGTATTATTGTCAGGTTTATCCTGCCATACACACACGTTTTATATGTATCGCCAGAAACATGATTTCCTCGCTGGCAATTCCGCTGCCATATTCCTTTTCAATATATTCAGCAATATGTTTACTGCATTCATATTCCTTCGGATACTTATTTTCCATCATCCTTGCAAATTCAATCTCCTCATCTTTCAACAATTCATGCCGGTAAAGGCGCTGTACCAAAAACTTAAGATGAGTGATAAATCTCTCATAATGCAGAGATTCCTCATCAAACTCAATTCCCATTTCCAGCCTGACCAGTTCTAAAATCTTCTGAATCATATTCGTCATTTCAAATGTATCATTGATCGTCGTGTTGTATTCTGCATTCACAAAATGCAGGGCTATAAATCCTGCTTCATCTTCCGTAAACTCTGTACCCAGCTTCTCATTCAAAAGATCAACTGCATATTTTCCCATCAGATATTCTTGATGGTAAAACTTCTTAGTCTCCCAAAGTAATGCATTCTTCAATTGAATCCCCTGCGACTGTCTCTGGATTGCAAAATTAATATGATCTGTCAAAGTGATGTATATATTCTGATTCAGTTGTACATTCAGATTCTTTATTGCGTAGGATATAATATCACTGGTAAGCTGCATGTGCTCTAATGGAATATTTTCTAAAAGTTCCTGAAACTGTCTGGAAAGATTCTCATTCTCAATACGAAAAACCTTCTCGATTTTGCTTTCATCAATCAGTTCTCCCGTATGCGCCTTAAACCCGATTCCCTTACCCATGATAACAATTTCCTGCTGATTCACATCATATGCTGATATTACATTGTTATTAATCACTTTCTGGATAACCATATTCCACTCCGTTTTTGTCCCTAAAAATTTAAAAAAACCAAATTTTACAAAATCTAAGCCAGATATGTAAAATTTGGTTTTGCCTGCTTACCAGTAACAATCCAATGTACTCTGTTTCTATCTAAATAAATTGTAGCATTCATTGTTTATTATGTCAAGTTTTATTCTTATTATTTTTGTTTTTTTGTTAATATCCACCATACTTTTTTCAAAAACCTGTACACAATAACTAATTATCTCACAAATTTGTTTCAAAGAAAGATTTTAATGCATCATATGCCGCATCTTCGTCAGCACCTTCCACTGTTATAGTCACAGTCTGGTCTTTTTTTACTCCCATACTCATAACTGCCATCAGACGGGTTGCATCAATTACTTTTCCGTCTTTTTCGAGAGTTACTTTACTTTTAAAATTTTTAACCTCTTTTACGAGCATTCCCGCCGGTCTTGCATGAATACCCAACTCGTCCTTTACTGTGTAACTGAATGATTTCATTTTAATTTCCTCCTATGCTTAGATTATGCATTTATTATTTTATTTCTTACAGGCAGCACCATTGCAGGTGATACCGATAATTCATCAATACCCATTTTCACAAATGTTTCTGTCAAAGTCAGGTCTGCTCCAAGTTCTCCGCAAATTCCTGCCCAGATTCCTTCTTCATGGGCACTGTCAATAACCATCTGGATCATTTTGAGTACTGCCGGATGATGTGAATCATAGAAACGGTCAAGTTTTGCATTCTGCCTGTCAATAGCAAGCGTATACTGTGTCAGGTCATTGGTTCCAATACTAAAGAAATCCACCTCTTTTGCTAGATCATCTGCGATCATAACTGCTGCAGGAGTCTCGATCATAACTCCAAATTCAACTTCTTTATATGGCAATCCCTCTGTTGACAATTCCGTTTTCACTTCCTCCATGATTTCTTTTACTTTTTTCACTTCCCATACAGATGCGATCATAGGAACCATAATGGAAATATTGCCAAACATGCTTGCACGCAGCAACGCTCTTAACTGTGTTTTAAAAATTTCCGGCCGGTTCAGACAGATTCTTACTGCACGATATCCCAATGCCGGATTATCCTCACGATCAAGCCCAAAATAATCTATCTGCTTGTCTGCTCCGATATCTAATGTGCGGATGATCACCTTTTTTCCAGCCATCACTTCTGCAACCGTTTTATAGGCCTGGAACTGTTCTTCCTCTGTTGGAAAATGATCACTCTGCAAATATAAAAACTCACTTCTGAAAAGTCCGATTCCGGCCGCATCATTCTGTAAAACAGCTCCTAAATCTTTTACCTCACCAATATTAGCATAGAGTTTGATCTCTTTTCCATCTTTTGTAACAGTCGGTTTTCCCTTTAACTGCTGTAATAATTCCTGACGTTTCTTCTCATTCTGCTGTTTTTTCTCGTATTCTTTTAATATTTCTTCCTCTGGATCAAGGATCAAAATACCCTTAAATCCATCTATAATTGCATACTTTCCATTCACTCCTTTTGGAATTGCCGCTGATACCAATGCCGGAATATTCATCGTTCTGGCAAGAATGGCTGTATGAGAATTGGTAGAACCTTGTCTTGTCACAAATGCAAGCACTCTCTCACGTTCTAACTGAATTGTCTCGCTTGGAGCAAGGTCGTCCGCTGCTATAATATATTTTTCTTCATCGTCCGCATGCACAGTTTCTTCTTTCCGGGATAAAATACGGATCACACGTTCAGAAATATCTTTTACATCTGCTGCACGTTCTTTCATATAATCGTCATCCATATCCGCAAACATCCTTGCAAAATTATCTCCCGTCGTCGCTACAGCAAATTCTGCGTTCACAGACTGCACTGCTATGATATTACAAATAGAATCCAGATAATCTTCATCCTCTAACATCATCTGATGTACTTCAAAAATTGCTGCATTTGCTTCACCAACTTCTTTGACTGCCTTGTCATAAAGTGCCTTTAATTCTTCTGTTGCCTGATCTTTGGCTGCTCTAAAACGTGAAATTTCTGCCTGTGTGTCATCAATTTTCACACGTCTTACCACATTGTTTTCTTTAAAAACTTCTTTGATTTTTCCAATCGCAATTCCTCCGAATGCAATCTTTCCATTAATTTGCTGCATTTGTTTTCCCCCCTCTAAACAACAAGTCACATTGCTCCACAGCATCTGCATTCAAAATCAAAAAAACCGAAAAAGCACACGCAATCATAAGCGTCTTACTTTTTCGGTTTAGTACATTTGCATGTGAACTACCCTCAATATATATTTTTATTATACGTTTTTACCCTGTTTTTGTCAATATACAATTTCGCATTATGCTAATTATATACTTTGTATACAATTATGATATAATTTTCGACATATTTTCACAGATATATCTTATTCTTATTGGAATGCCTGCTATCTGTTCCATGCTCCAGTTATAATCCTGTATTCAAAAGTTTATCTTATCACCAGCTTCTGACTTACAAAAAAGCCCGAAAAAGCTTATACCTTTCCGGGCTTTGGAAATTTACATCAATTCAGACAAGATCTGCAGCTTATTTGTAAAGCTCAACCAGTCTCTGTAAGTGCTCATAACGAGCCTTTGCAGCTTCCTCAGATGCAGCAAAGAGTTTCTGTGCTCTCTCTGGGAAAGATCTTGTCAGACGGCTGTAACGTGTTTCGTTGTTCAGGAAATCCTGGTAAGAACCATCGCCTGGCTTAGATGTCAGAGTGAATGGGTTCTTTCCTTCTGCCTTCAGTGCAGGATTGAAGGAGAATAAGTTCCAGTAACCAGCAGCTACTGCTTTCTTCATCTCATCCTGGCAGTGGTTCATTCCACCTTTTACACCGTGTAACTCACATGGAGCATAACCGATGATTAAGGACGGTCCGTTGTAAGCTTCTGCCTCTGCTAAAACTTTAACAGCCTGAGCCATGTTTGCACCAAGAGCGATCTGTGCTACGTATACATAACCATAGCTCATAGCGATCTCTGCAAGACTCTTCTTGCCGATGTCTTTACCAGCAGCAGCGAACTGACAAACTTCACCGATGTTGGAAGCTTTAGAAGCCTGACCACCTGTATTGGAGTACATCTCAGTATCGAATACCATAACGTTTACGTTATGTCCGGAAGCAAGAACATGGTCTAATCCACCGAATCCGATATCATATGCCCAGCCATCACCACCGAAGATCCATACGGACTTCTTAGCGAGGTAATCTTTCTTATCAAGAGCTGCCTTAGCGTCTGGGCATCCAGCTGCTGCAGCTTTCTCTAACTCTGCTACAAGAACTTCTGTTGCAGGTGTATTTGCTTTTGTATCGTTCTTTGTCTCAACAAATTTATCAAATGCAGCCTTTAACTCAGCGCTTGCTTTGTCAGAAGCAGCACATTTCTCAGCGCTTGCGATAGCCTGATCACGTAATACTTCCTGACCGATCTGCATACCTAAACCATGCTCAGCGTTATCCTCGAATAAGGAGTTAGCCCAAGCCGGTCCTTTTTTGCTGTCTTTGTTTACTGTATATGGTGATGTAGCAGCCGGACCACCCCAGATAGAGGAACATCCTGTTGCGTTGGAGATATACATATGCTCACCAAATAACTGAGTAATCAAACGAGCGTATGATGTCTCTGCACATCCTGCACAAGAACCTGAGAACTCAAGTAATGGCTGGTTGAACTGAGAACCTTTTACAGTGTTGTCTGCCGGCATACCCGGTTTCTTGCTTACGTTAGCAACTAAGTAATCGAATACTGGCTGCTCGTCTGCCTGAGATTCCTGTGGAACCATCTCGATAGCACCAACCGGACATACTGTGATACACTCGCCGCATCCCATACAGTCTAATGGAGATACACTCATTGTGTATTTGTACTCGCTTGCCTTTGGTTTTGTATCAGCAACTTTGATATTGGAAGGAGCTGCTTTTACTTCATCCTCACTTAACATGAATGGACGGATTGTTGCATGAGAACATACAAATGCACACTGGTTACACTGGATACATTTCTCTGCATTCCATGTAGGAACTGTTACAGCTGTACCACGTTTCTCGTATGCTGCTGCACCATGCTCGAACTGACCATCCGGGTTGCCCATGAATGCGGAAACCGGTAATGAATCACCATCCATTAAGGAAATCGGGTTCATTAAGTCTTCTACCATCTTAACTGTCTCTGGACGACCTGTTAATTTCTTAGGAGCCGGATCTGCTGCCGGGTTAGACCAGGAAGCTGGAACCTCTACTTTATGAACTGCATCAACACCAGCGTCGATTGCTTTGTAGTTCATCTCTACGACTGCATCACCCTTCTTACCATAGGATTTCTTAGCAGCCTGTTTCATGAAATCTACAGCCTCTTCGATTGGCATTACGTTTGCTAATTTGAAGAATGCGGACTGTAAGATTGTGTTCGTACGTTTACCCATACCGATCTCGATAGCTTTATCGATAGCGTTGATGGTGTATAACTGAATGTTGTTGTCAGCGATGTATTTCTTAGCAGCAGCATTTAAATGATGCTCTAATTCTTCATCTGACCACTGGCAGTTGATCATGAATACTCCGCCTGGTTTTACATCCTGTACCATCTTGAATCCTTTTGTTACATAAGATGGGTTGTGGCATGCTACGAAGTCAGCCTGATTGATGTAATACGGGCTTCTGATTGGCTTGTCACCAAATCTTAAGTGAGAAATTGTGATACCACCAGTTTTCTTGGAGTCATACTGGAAGTATGCCTGGATGTATTTATCTGTGTGGTCACCGATGATCTTGGTAGAGTTCTTGTTAGCACCTACAGTACCATCTCCACCGAGACCCCAGAATTTACACTCAACTGTACCTTCTGCTGCAGTGATTGGAGCCGGTTTTACTTCCGGTAAGCTTAAGTTTGTAACATCATCAACGATACCGATAGTAAATCTGCTCTTTGGAGCATCTTTCTCTAACTCTTTGTATACTGCGAATAAGCTTGAAGGTGGTGTATCTTTAGAACCTAATCCGTAACGGCCGCCTGTTAATACGATTGTATCAAGACCTGCCTCACGAAGTGTGGTTGCTACGTCTAAGTATAACGGATCACCGAGTGCACCTGGCTCTTTTGTTCTGTCAAGAACAGCAACTTTCTTAGCTGTCTTAGGAAGAACTTTTAAGAATGCCTCAGATACCCATGGACGATATAAACGAACTTTGATAAGACCGACTTTCTCGCCCTTAGCTGTTAAGTAATCAATTACCTCTTCAGCTACATCATTAACAGAACCCATAGCTACGATAACACGGTCAGCATCTTCTGCTCCGTAGTAGTTGAATAAATCGTAGTTTGTTCCTAATTTCTCGTTGATCTTAGCCATGTATTTTTCAACGATTGCCGGTAACTCGTTGTAAGCTGTGTTACAAGCCTCACGATGCTGGAAGAAAACGTCTCCGTTCTCATGAGAACCACGCATAGCCGGATGCTCCGGATTTAATGCATGTGCACGGAATGCTTCAACTGCGTCCATGTTGCACATTTCTTTTAAGTCAGCGTAATCCCATTTCTCGATCTTCTGGATCTCGTGGGATGTACGGAAACCATCGAAGAAGTTGATGAATGGAACTTTTCCTTCGATTGTTGCAAGATGTGCAACCGGGCTTAAGTCCATAACTTCCTGTGGGTTGGTCTCACATAACATAGCGAAACCTGTCTGACGGCAGGCATATACGTCACTGTGATCACCAAAAATATTTAAAGACTGTGTAGCAACTGTACGTGCAGATACATCGAATACACATGGAAGCTGCTCACCTGCGATTTTGTACATATTCGGGATCATTAATAAAAGACCCTGTGAAGCTGTAAATGTAGTTGTTAAAGCACCTGCAGCAAGAGAACCGTGAACGGCACCTGCAGCACCTGCCTCAGACTCCATCTCTACGACTTTTACCTGATTACCAAAAATGTTCTCCTGTCCTGCTGCAGACCACTGATCTACGGTATCTGCCATCGGGCTGGATGGTGTAATTGGGTAAATAGCTGCAACATCAGTAAACGCATAAGCTACATGAGCTGCGGCTGTATTACCGTCCATTGACTGTTTTGCTCTGGACATTACTTATTCCTCCTTATTTTTGAAAAAATAAATGTGATACTGCATCACCCCATACTCCTGTGTGAAAAGCACAAAATGATACAATTTATCGACTTGAGTCATATTTTAGCATAGAATTCACCAAAAGAAAAGGTCTTTGACTGTACAAAAACAAGTGCAATCTCACATATATTTTCTTTCAAATTCTTCCAGTGGAATCGGTCTGTCAAATAAATATCCCTGTCCGTACAAAAATCCACAGCCACGCAAAAACTGAAGCTGCTCTTCCGTTTCAATCCCTTCAAATATCACTTCTTCTTTTGCAGAGTGGATAAAGTTTCCCATCTGTGAAACAAAATTCCGCTGTTCTTTTAAATTAATGCGGTCGGTAAAACTTTTATCGATTTTCACCACATCCGCCGGTATCTCAAGCAGCACGCCAAGCGAGGAGTATCCTGTTCCAAAATCATCGATCGCAATGCGGAAACCGAATTTTTCAAGTTCTGAAAGCACCCTCTTTAACTCATCTACATTTTCTACCACAACGCTCTCCGTAACTTCCACCTCAATATACTTCGGATCGATTCCATAATGATCCGCCATGTGTTTTAAGCGTCCGGCAAAATTTTTTCCACCGCTTTCAAAGTTGCGTCTCGAAAAATTGGTAGATATCGTAAACAGTTCTTTTCCTGCCTTTTTCCATCTTTTCATCGCACGCAGAAGCTGCTCATAAATGTAAAAATCAAGATCCACCACATATCCGATGTTCTCGAGCGGAGGTACAAATCTTCCCGGCATGATCATCTCACCGGTCTTTGTACGCCATCTTGCTAATGCTTCTGCCCCATATATTTTACGTTCTTCCAGATTAAATTTCGGCTGCAGATAAACTTCAAGTTCCCCTTGCTGCATGGCACCATAAAAACGTCCTGTAATCTGGATCGCATCATCGCGTTTCGCTCGCATTTCTTCCTTATATACACAGATTCCGGAGCCACCCTGTTCTTTTACCAGTTTACGCGCCAGATTTGCGCTCTCCAATATCGTATCAAATTTTTCATTCAGATTTTCAATATGACAAATTCCAACCGAAAGTCTCAGTGTTCCGGAAGGATAGCGTTTTTTTAATTTTTCCTCGTAATGTTCTGTGCTCCATGCAACGAGTTTTTCTATTTCACTCTGATCTTTTCCTTTTAAAAGGAGGATAAAATAGTCAGAATACATCCGGCATGCCAAAAGCACTCTTTCATTTGTCTGTATACCCCCAGCAAAATCTTTTAAGATTGCATCTCCGGTCTGTTGTCCGTAGTTTTCATTTACATATGAAAACTTATCAATATCTATATGGACGAGAGCATAGTGTTCCTGCCCCTGTTTTGCTTCTGCTAAAATATTTTTCAGTCTATATTTAAACGCCTCTAAATTGTACAGTCCGGTAAGCTGGTCACGATCCTGCAGATGACGGATTTCTTTCTGATCATCCCTTAACTTATTGCGCAGTGATACAAAAACGGATGTTACTCTGGCAAGTTCACAAAACGTTGTTCTGTCCGCACTCTCAAAATAATTCTGTCTGTTTTGCACACCAAAATACAATCCTCCTGTCTTGCTGCCGGAATATTCAAATTTTGCTACTGCAATCTGCGTGATACGGTTTTCTCCTGTATTCCAGTTTTCAAACGACAATCTTTTATAGTGTGTTTCATCCGTATCATTCAGTATGACAAAATCTCCGCTGCCCGCTTCCACAACTTCGGTACGAATCGGCTTTATAACATTTTTTTCATAAATCTGTCCAAATGTACTCCAGTAATTGGTCAGCGTCATCTGCGGAATTTGTTCATCATATTCAAAAACTGCCACCATATCCAGATGATACCGCCTGCCGATTCTTTCAAGCAGCACATTCAGGGAACCATTCATATCTCTCGCATGAGATAAAAGCAAAAATGCCGTATTTAAAAATTCTTTGTCCATCCCCTGCTTTTTTTCATAATCCACATCTTTCCCACAGGTATCAATATTGCGTTTCGTATGAACCGTCTTATTTTTCCCCGCAAATGCATAATTGCTTTTTCCACTCCGCTTGATTGCATACATTGCACGGTCTGCCTGATCGAACAGCTCTGTATAACAATTTCCATCCTGCCCGGACACCGCAAGTCCCACACTCATCGTCACATGTATGACCGCATCATCCCCGACCAGTTTCTTTTCTCCATGTCTGCAGAGTTCTTTTGCCTTTTGTTCCGCCTGTTTTAAAGTCGTATTATCCATCAGTACCAGAAATTCATCCCCGCCGACTCTTCCCACCAGTTTATGATCCGGAAACTGTTCTTCCAAAGCCGATGCAATATCTGAAATCACCGTATCCCCCACTGTATGTCCGAACGTATCGTTAATACTTTTAAAATTATCGATATCGATCAGAAACAATACATGTGTTCCTTCCGGATACTCCTTCAGTATTCTCTCCGCTTCCTCACCGGTCGCAACTTTGTTGTAAAGATGCGTCAGCGGATCTCTGCGCATCTCTTCGGAAAGCTGCTCCTGTATCTTTCTGTCTGAGCTGATATCATAACTTCTTCCAATAATCTTTAAAATTTTTCCGTTTGTACCACGGATACTCCGGTAAACAGTCCGGTACCAGCAATATTGTGGTATTCCTCCTCCAAGGGCTGTATTCATCCGGTAGTCAAATGAACCTGACATCTCCCTTTCGGATGCATTCTGAATCACTTCCCGGTATAACGTCTGTTCATCTTTATGGATAAAAGCAAGCCACTTTTCAATTTCCATATAATCCTGATCATCTTTTTGCAGACGTCCATTGATATGGTATTTATGGGGAATCCGGAATCTTTTTCCTTTCACATCGTACTCAAAAGGTACATCATCCGTCACTTCCTCTAACATGGAATACTGTTCATTTAATAAAAGCAGCTCATCTTCCAGTTCTTTCCTGTCATTGGTATTCTTACAGATCAAAAGGTAATACGGCACGGCATCCTTATAATAATAGATACTGCACCAGAATTTTACCCAGCAGATCTGCCCCTGCCCTGAAATAATTCTTACCTCGATCTCTTCCGCCCTTTTCTGTTCCCGGCATTTTTCAATCATGTCTTCAAAGACACCTGCATCCTGCAGATAAACACAGTCGTAAAAGTCACGGCTTCTCTCCGGTTCCGCCTGTTCCCCATGTCCTATCGCCTTCATAAACTCCGCATTTGCGATATCGATCTGCAATGAATGTCCACCTTTTAATACTGCAACCCCCATCGGAAACTCATAGATCAGTCCCTTTCTATTTTCCTTCTCCATTTTTTCTCCATTCGCGTATGTAAAAACCTGTTTTCAAGCATGTTGACTCTCTTGCGTTCATTATATCATGCGCAGAACCAGCACATGATCCCATTCACCGTTCGTCAATCATGCAGGCATGTTGACTCTCTTGCGTTCATTATATATCATCCTTCTTCCAAAATCCATGTAATTTCCAAAACTTGGTGTTTTCCCATGAAAATAGGAAGTTTCGGTTGCAATCTCCCCACTTTTCTAGTATGATACGAATTGGTGCAATTACGGTATAATGGCGGTTTGCAACAGCATCCGCACAATCAATATTAACAAATCAGGAGAATAACAACTATGATCAGTGCAAATAACGTTACGCTTCGGATCGGCAAAAAAGCCCTGTTCGAGGACGTCAATATTAAGTTTACTGAGGGAAACTGTTACGGTCTTATCGGTGCAAACGGTGCCGGAAAGTCCACCTTTTTAAAAATTTTATCCGGTCAGTTAGAACCAACCGGAGGTGACGTTACGATCACACCCGGCCAGCGTCTTTCTTTCCTGCAGCAGGATCACTTCAAATATGATGAATATACGGTTCTCGATACTGTCATCATGGGTAACAAACGCCTCTATGACATCATGAAAGAAAAAGATGCCATTTACATGAAAGAAGACTTTACGGATGAGGATGGTATCCGTGCGAGTGAACTTGAAGCAGAGTTTGCCGATATGGACGGATGGAATGCAGAATCTGACGCTGCAACACTTCTCAACGGTCTTGGTATTCCGACCGAAGAACATTATACACAGATGGGCGATATGCCTGGTCCTTTAAAAGTCAAGGTCTTACTCGCACAGGCATTGTTCGGTAATCCGGATATCCTTCTTTTAGATGAGCCGACCAACCACTTAGATCTCGATGCGATCAACTGGTTAGAGGAGTTTTTGATCAACTTTGAAAATACAGTCATCGTGGTATCCCATGACCGTTATTTCTTAAACAAAGTCTGCACCAATATTGCAGATATTGATTACGGCAAGATCCAGCTGTATGCAGGTAACTACGATTTCTGGTATGAGTCCAGCCAGCTTCTTGTAAAACAGATGAAAGAAGCCAACAAGAAGAAAGAAGAAAAAATCAAAGAGTTACAGGACTTTATCTCCCGTTTCTCTGCAAACGCTTCCAAATCCAAACAGGCTACTTCCAGAAAACGTGCTTTAGAGAAGATCCAGTTAGATGAGATCCGTCCTTCCAGCCGTAAATATCCATACATCGATTTCCGTCCGAGCCGTGAAATCGGTAATGAGGTTTTGTCGGTAGAAGGCATCACAAAAACCATCGATGGTGTTAAAGTTCTTGATAATGTATCTTTTATCGTTGGACACGATGATAAGATCGCCTTTGTCGGCGGCAACGAGCTTGCAAAAACAACACTCTTTAAGATCCTGACCGGTGAAATGGAGCCGGATTCCGGTTCTTACAAATGGGGTGTTACCACAAGCCAGTCCTATTTCCCGAAAGATAACACAGAGATCTTTGATACCGATCTTCTGATCGTTGACTGGCTGACACAATACTCCGAAATCAAAGATGCAACTTATGTACGTGGATTCCTTGGCCGTATGCTTTTCGCAGGCGAAGACGGAACGAAAAAGATGCGTGTTCTCTCCGGTGGTGAGAAGGTGCGTGTACTGCTCTCCCGCATGATGATCATGGCTACGAACGTCCTTATCTTAGATGAGCCGACTGACCATCTGGATATGGAATCTATCACCGCATTAAACAACGGACTGATCAAATTCCCGGGTGTTGTGCTTTTTGCTTCCCGTGACCATCAGGTCGTGCAGACAACTGCAAACAGGATCATCGAGTTCCTGCCGGACGGAACATTCATCGATAAAGTTTCTACTTACGATGAGTATCTTGAAAATGATGAGATGGCAAGAAAACGTCAGGTATATAATATGTCTTCTGACGATGAGAACGATAACTAAAAAAATAGCACTGACCAGAATAAGATCTGGCAGTGCTGTTTTTAATTTTTCCTAAAATGTGGTCCATTTTAATGTATAAGAACCAGATGACGCTTTGCTCATACGCTCTACCTTGATGTAGTATGTACCAGACGGCAGATCAAATTTTGTTCCACCATTTGCCAAACTGATATACCATCCATCTTCCGGATATAATCTGGTAACTTTTGAAATAGCAGAAACTTTTTTTCCATTGTTTTTACCAGAAAATACTTTTCCATCTTTATTATAGAAAGTTATCTTAAAACCATTTTTTTCATTTGTTCCATTTGTGTTTGCGAGATAATACAGATTCAATTTAGCACTCTTAGTCAGTTTGATTTTATACCAGTCTGCCTTACTGTCACCGTATGCAATAACACCTGTCACTTTCTTTCCTTTTGAAAGTGTTTTTGCTTTTGATTTTGAACTTGCAGATGAATCTTTAATAGCTTTTACAGTAGCTGTGATTTTTGTACCTGCATTACACTGCACTGCAAAATAATATGTAGTATTCTTCTTTACACCATACGTTGTGGTATTGTAAATCTTGCCGGCATAATCATTTCTCCAGATTTCATTTTTCTGACCGATCGTCTTTTTATTTTTATTGCAAAATGTAACATACCCCTTGGAATTATTGTAATAAGAAGAACTGCAGTCAAACTTTAAAGTTACCGTACCAGTCACGGATGGTTTGAATTTGATATAATTTACCTTCAAATTCCGTCCGCTATAACACTGTGTATCTTTAATTGTAACTGTAGACTTTCCATTCCCTTTAAAAGAAAGTCCGGCTGCCTGTGCTTCTGTCGGAGCTGCCACTGTAAATAACGTAACTGCCATAACTGCTGTCAAAAACATGCAAACAGCTCTGTGAAAAAATGTTTTTCTGGTTTTCATAACCAATCCTCCTTGTTTTGCGGAGCAAAATGCGACTGCCTTTGCAGGAGCAGAGGATTTTCCTCCTTGTTTTGTAAATAATCATTTTCACTTTACCACAGTACTCTGCTGCCGTCAAGTTCTTTTATATGATTCAGTACCATTTTCCCATATATTTAGTTGTGATTTTAGCTAATTTTACTTATATATTATTTAATTTTACTTTCAATTCATTCACATCCGCAACAATACAGTCTGCCCCGGCAGTTTCAAGTTCCATTCTGTCACCATAGCCATACAAAACACCGATCACATACATGCCATTTTCTTTTGCACCAATCACATCATGTTTTCTGTCTCCCACCATTACTGCCTGATCAGCAGTGATTTTAAGTGAATCCAGAGCGTAGCGGATCACATCACCTTTTTTACTTCTGCTGCCGTCTAATGTACTTCCTGCAACAAAATAAAAATATTGCTCAATTTCAAAATACTTAAGGATCTGTACAGTATATACTTCCGGTTTTGATGTCGCGATCACAATCTTTTTTCCCAGTGAAGCAACTTCCGCAAGTAATTCTTTCATTCCATCATACAAAACATTCTCAAAAAGACCCTGCCTGCTGAAATATTCCCTGTATTTTCCGACTGCCTCCCGGCTCTGTTCCTCTGAAAATCCATAAAAATCCTGAAAAGAATCCAGAAGCGGTGGTCCAATAAACTTCTCTAATGTATCTAAATTTTCAACCTGGATTCCATAATACGAAAGTGCATGTGCCACCGCCTTTGTGATTCCCTCTTTCGGATCTGAAATCGTTCCATCCAGATCCATAAAAATATATTCCGGTCTCATTGTTTTCTCCATTTTCTTTTGTTTTTTCTATTGTAACATACCATTCTTTTTTCTGTACGTTTATTTTCCTGATATTTTATTTTTATCGCACATATTTTCATAAAATCCCCATTTTTACGCTGTCTTTTGCGCATATCAAGTCTGTGCATAAGCACAAATCTTGCATGTTAAAAATGTTATTTTTCACACTGCATATCAAATTTTATAAGCATCCAATCCTTAGTCTCTCAGTCTATCGATATTGCGTTTCAAGGACTCTACCGCCGCATCGATATCCGACCGCCCCGTATCTCTGCTGAGTGTCATCCGGACCGTTCCTGCTGCATAATCCTCCGGCACCCCAAGTTCTTTTATCACATAAGAAATCCTGCTTTCACCTGTATTACATGCAGAACCCCCGGAGGCACAGATCCCATCCTCATCTAAAAGGATCAGCAAAGATGCCCCGTCCACTCCCTTGAAACTGACAGATACATTTCCGGGAAGTCTTTTCGTCCTGTGACCGTTGACACGGACATCCGGAATCTCATGCACGATCTTTTCGATCAGATAATTGCGCAGCATCGTCTCCCGGTACATTCCGGCCCGCATACCTTTTGCAGCAATCTCCGCCGCCTTCTCCATCCCGACGATCCCGGCAATATTCTCCGTTCCGGCACGTTTTCCTTTTTCCTGTGAACCACCGTGGATAAAGGATGGGATCTGCACGCCTTCCCTGATATATAAAAACCCAACACCTTTTGGCCCGTGAAATTTATGGGCACTCGCACTCAAAAGATCCACCGGATAATGACGCACTGAGATTGGTACCTGCGCATATGCCTGCACGGCATCCGTGTGAAACAGTACATCCTTTTCCCGCGCGATTTTGCCGATAGAAAAAACCGGTTCGATCGTCCCCACCTCATTATTTCCAAACATGATCGTAATCAGTGTCGTATCCTCCCGGATTGCACGATATACTGCTTCCGGTGATACCATTCCATATTCATCCACGTCCAGATAGGTCACTTCATATCCTAGTTCCTCTAAATATTTACAGGAATTTAAGATTGCATGATGTTCTATTTTGCTTGTAATGATGTGTTTTCCCTTGTGCTTATACTCTCCTGCAATACATTTTACTGCCCAGTTGTCCGACTCCGAACCACCGGATGTAAAAAAAATTTCTGACGGTTTTGCCTCCAGTGTACCGGCAATTGTTTTCCTTGCCTTTTCTAACGCCTGTCTTGATGTTTCCCCATATCCATACATTGTGGATGCGTTTCCAAATTTTTCTTCCAGATACGGATCCATCGCCTCTTTTACTTCCTCTGACATCTTTGTTGTCGCGGCATTATCTAAATAAATTACCTTTCCTTTATTTTCAATCGAACTCATTTTCTCTCCACTTCCTTCATATATTAAAATGAACTAAGTCCGGATTTTCCGGCAGACTTTGGAGGTTTCTATTGAAAAAATTATATTCCACCAAAAGTACGCTTTTAACCGGAACCCTCTTTCTCACCCTCGCCGGAATCCTCACCCGCATTATAGGTTTCTTCTATAGGATATTCTTATCGCGTACCATTGGTGCAGAAGGTCTCGGCATTTATCAGCTTATCGCTCCTGTAACCGCCATCTGTTTTGCATTTACCGCTGCAGGGATCCAGACCTCCATATCCAAATTCGTTTCCATGGAAGTTGGAAGAAAAAATGATGCCGGTGCCAAAACCTATCTTTCGATCGGGCTTTTTATCTCCTTATGCCTTTCCACACTCTGCAGCCTTTTTCTCTATCATTATGCGGATTTTATTGCTGTTTCCTGGCTTGGTGATAAGCGGTGCACGCCGCTCCTTGCTGTGCTCTCCTTTTCCTTTATCCCATGCTGTATCCATGCCTGTATCAACGGTTATTATTATGGTCTGAAAAAAACGGCTGTCCCTTCACTCTGCCAGTTGACCGAACAGTTCGCCCGCGTTGGAAGCGTTTATCTGATGTACCAGATCGCCGTCAGCGAAGGAAAATCTTTAACGCTTTCCATGGTCGTCTGGGGAATCGTCTGCGGCGAGGCGGCGAGCACACTGGTATCGGTCAGTGTTTTCCGGATCTCCGATGGAAACCGGCGCACCCCCGGCAAAAGCAGGAAAAATCTCTATACCTGCACCAAAAATCTGCTCTCCATGGCAGTTCCCTTAACCTCAAACAGGATCGTTCTAAATTTATTTGCAGGGTTTGAAAATGTCATGCTGCCAAACCGCCTGTTAGCTTTCGGCTATACCCAGTCGGAAGCACTCAGTGTTTATGGGATTCTCACCGGAATGGCAATGTCTGTCATCATGTTTCCGTCCGTGATCACAAACTCCGTGTCTGTTCTTCTGCTCCCGACGATATCAGAGGCACAGGCCGCCGGGAAAAGAGATAAGATCCTCTACACCATAAAAAAAACGATCGAGTCCTGTCTTTTACTTGGCTTTCTCTCGACCGCGGGATTTCTTGTCACCGGAAATTTTCTCGGCAATTTTTTATTTAACAATGCGCTTGCCGGGACCTTTATCGCAACGCTCGGCTGGCTCTGTCCTTTTCTGTATCTCAGTTCTACCTTAAGCAGTATCCTGCATGGGCTTGGTCATCCCGGCATCACCTTTGAATTAAACCTGGTCTCCTGCACGATCCGGATCCTGTTTGTCCTGCTCGCTGTCCCGGTCTGGGGAATCAGAAGCTATCTTTGGGGAATCCTTGTCAGTCAGGCGGTCACGGCACTGTTGTCCATCTTTATACTTTTAAGGAAAACTGCCGGATACACATTCGGCAGGAATAATATAAAGACACAAAAATAACCGCACAGTCTGGTAAACCGTGCGGCATTTTTGTCAAACCATATGTCGGACTAACAGCTGTTTTCTTTAACACATCATGCTGTATTCCTGTAATTTTTTCTTTGCCTCCGGGCTTAAGTATTTCGGAACCTGGATCTGTACTTTCACATACTGGTCTCCGTGTATGGACGGATTCTTTCTGGAAACGATCCCTTTTCCGCGCAGCCTGATCTTGCTTCCATCCTGCGTTCCGCCCTTGATATTGCAGTCCACATCCCCGTAGAGTGTATGGATTCTTGCTTTTCCGCCAAGAGCCGCTGTCGCATACGGGATCGTGACGGTCGTATAAACATCAAGTCCTTTCCGCTCGCAGCCATTCTTTGGACGGATCTTTATCTTTAAGAACAGATCGCCGGTGGTACCGTCAGCACCGGTATGACCTTTGCCTTTCAGCCTTAACTGTTCCCCATCATCCATGCCCGCCGGTATGCGCACTTTAAATGACTGGATTTTTCCGTCACTGCCACTTAATCTTATGACCTTCTCACAGCCAAGTGCTGCCTCATCAAAATCCACCGTCACCTCCGCTTCCACATCGCGCCCTCCGCGAAAGTGGCTGCCGCTGTTTCCTCCGGTAAATTCCCGGTAAAACCTGTCTCCGCCAAAGCCATTCCCCGATGCATTACCCCTGCTGTTTCCTCCAAAGAACTGGCCAAACATATCGTCCCAGAAATCACCCGCCTCGCCGTTTTCAAAATGAAACCCGGAAAATCCTCCTCCATTTGCAGCACGCCTTGCCTGCTCCTCCGAGAACCCTTCCTCAAATGCAGCCATTCCGTACTGATCGTAAAGTTTCTTTTTCTCCGGATCATTTAACACAGAATATGCTTCCGTGACTTCCTTAAACTTCTGTTCTGCGTTCGGATCGTCTTTATTCGTATCCGGATGATATTTTTTTGCAAGTTTCCGATATGCTTTCTTTATCGCGGACGCATCCGCATTTTTATCAATTCCAAGTACCTCATAATAATCTCTTTTCATGATCGCACTACCTCCAATCAAAACAAAAACAGAGAGACATCACGCATCGCCTCTCTGTTTTCCCCGGTCATCCCGGTAATCTATCTCTCCCATGGCGATGTGCTTCGCTTTCCTGTTTGGGATTTTAGTTTTTATTTTTATTGCAATCATACTATAGCACTTGTTTTAGCACTCGTCAATAGAGAGTGCTAATAGTTTATAAATATTTTATTCATAATTATTTCTCACTTCATCCGCACCCATATAGATCACATTTCTCTGTGGAACAATGCCGCTCTTTCGAAACAGATCCCTGACTGTGACAAATTCATAGCCCTGTTCTTTTAAAGCAGGAATGATCGTCTTTATTGCCTCAACTGTCTGCGTATTGCCTTCCATATCATGCAGTAAGATAATAAATCCGGGCTTCGCATCCCGAAGGATCCTGTCTGCCCGCTCTTTCGCTGTCACAGAAGGCTCCCAGTCCTCACAGCCATATCCGCAGATAAAAGTAAGATCAATCAGATCATACATTTTCTGGTTATAACTGATATACGGAGGCCGGAAGAACTCCGGTTTTTCTCCCGTAATACGCACGATCTGTTCCGTCGTATAGCTGACCTCGTCCAAAATCTCCCGGTCATTAAGTTCCGGCATCCCCGGATGCGTTTTGGAGTGATTTTCGATTGAACACCCCATATCATATGCACGCCGGATCAGGTACTCCGACTGCTCTGTAATTTTCTGTCCAATCAGAAAAAAACTTGCCACGATATCGTTTTCCTTAAGCACATCCAATACCTGATCCGTAATTCCCGGTGTCGGTCCGTCATCTGCTGATGTCAAGTAAGGACCAAAAATTTTGAATAAATTATTATTTTAGAGCTGACAAATTTCAAACTTGCGTGGACTAACCTAACTTATCTTAAAAATCCTCATTCTTCTCCACTGACCATCTTAAATCTGCATCATATTTTTTTAACTTGATGAAATCATCTGTAAAAATTTGTGTATGTCTAAAATCTGAATTTCGAAATTTCATATGTTCCCAGCTATTTTTCTTTAAAATTGCCTGAGTAAAGCTTGTGTTTTCAAAATCTATACTTATAAGCTGACTATCCTCAATAGATGAATTACTTAAATTTGCGTTTCTGCATGATGTTTTTGTAATTTCTATATTGCAAAGTTCTGCACCAATTAATATAATTTCATCTAACACACATTCTCCAAATATACTTTCTTGAACATTACATCTTTCCAAATCCGCCTTTTTTAAACTACAATTTATAAATTCAGAATTATTAATCGTTTCCTTTCTAAGTTTTATTCTATCTAAACATGAATTTGTAAACTTTACATTTTCTAAATGACACCTCTGAATTTTCGTAGTACCCCAATTTACATCCTCCACTTTCAAATCTTTAAATGCACAATCTACCACTTTAGTTAAGTCAAATTTTCCCCTTCTAATTTTGGCACCTGTAAAATTACAATTAATAAGAGTAGCATTACTAAAATCAATATCATCCAAAAGAGCATTTGAAAAATTTATTTTTTCTAATATTGCTCCTGAAAAAAACGCATTTGAAAGATCACTATAAGCAAAATCAATACCATTCAAATTTGTATTATTAAAGCTTGCTTTTCTTAAGCTTGAATCTTGAAATCCAACATTCTGCATACTCCTATTTTCAAAATTCAATCCATCGAGTAGACAGTTTTGCCCTATCGAGATTATATTATTATTCGATATAATTACTTTTTGCTTAAACATATCACACCAATCCGCAAAAATATTTGAATTTAATATTTGTATAAATTCACCATCTGAACTCCAAAAAGTAGTTTTCGTACTGTTTTTTTCTATTAACGCTCCTTTTTGATAAACTCGAATTAACAACAATGTATTAAATAATGTATTCTTGATTTTCTGATAATTGTATCCACTGTAATTATACGTCCAAATTGTATCATCAGCTAAAATAATTTTTGTATATATACTTTGCAGAAAAATCACCATACTCTCAAGATCACACTCATAATTCTTATCATCATATTGTAACTTATTATAAATGAACAAAAATGTTTGTTCCCATGTTGTTCCTGCTATATATCCGTATTGCATTATTTCACACATTGTTGTGAGAAAATTTTGTGGATTCTCAACATCATTTTCATTCATTAGCAAGCTCAGTTTATTATATATATACTCACCAAAAAAATAGTCCCGAATATTATTGTGATAAAATTCTAATGCACCTGCCTTACCATTGCTCTTCCAATATGCACAAAGGACACAACATTTTCGAACCCATTTTACAATTACGGAGTCAACCCCCGATTCATTTATGATTTCATCAAGTTCATGTGAACTTATATAATACCTCTCTTCCATTGAATTTTTAAACATTCTGAATGCAATACTACATACAATCTTATATAGAATCTCTTCATAATCTTTTATTGGATGCTCAAGACTATTATCAAAATTTTCATTATACTCTGTGTTAATGATTGCATTATGAAATATTTCATGATATAAAGCCCACACATTTCCCTGAAGTTCCTCTCGCATATCACATGCAACCAAAAGATATAGTGCCAAAGGTGTATCGGCTACTCCTGATGCTACATTATCATCTATATTTATTATATATTCTTTTGTTTTTTCAGGTACACTCTCCCCACAGCTCTCATACTTTTCTAACCACTGTTTTCTCTTTTCTTTATCAAAATGCAAAATTTCTGCCTTTTCAATGCTAAAATTTCTTGCATCAAATCTTCTTGTATCAATAAATTGTGGTCTAGAAGTTATAATTATTTTGTTATTCTTAAATATTTTTCTAATGGAAACAATCAAGTCCTCCATTCCCGTACTATGTATTCCTTCAATCATGCTCATTTCATCTGCACCATCTAGAATCAAAATACAATCAGCGAATAGAGTCTTAAACTTTTCCATTGTTTCAAAGCCTAAATATTCTAATAAAATCTCTTGAATACTTTTATTCCGATCGGAAAAATCTAGTTCACGTAATCTTACGCACACTAAATCACTATTAAGAAAAACTGCTTTACTTATATCATCTTTTTCTAAATAGTGATAACACAAATATGAAACTAGACTTGTCTTTCCAATTGCTGCATCGCCTTCAATAAACAATATTCTTTTCTTTGTTTCATTCCACAAAAAATTATCCAATATAACAATAAAATTGTCCAAAGAATACTCTTTAACTTTCATTTTAGGTTCTACAAACAATCTATTTAATGTAACCTTACTATTCCTAACATATCTATGTCGAAATAACTTTTCTGTAAAATTATCTGCATATTCTTTAATAATAGATTTAACCTTATTGTTAAGGCTATTTCCATGTTCAGATAACATTCCAAATACATTGATATTTTTATCCATAAAATGATTTATTTCAGTTAATAAATCATCTTCCCCATTGCTGGAAATTTCCGATATACTATTAACTTTATTAATAAGCGTGCTGAAATCCCAAATATTCTTTTTGTCAAAATTAACTTCATCTATACACACATACCCCTGATTATTCTCACCCTTATATTTTCTCTGCATGGTTGCGTCTTGCTTCATTACCATAAAATATAATGTATAATCATTTAAATTCACATTCTCCGCCAATTTAGACCTAATTTTCTTTTCATCGTCTTGCACTTTAGAAGTATATGTCGACGGATCTAATTTTTTTTGCACTCTTATTTCTCTAAGTTTCTCCGTCCACTCTGAGTATTCAAATACCTTATGCTTAATAGTATTAAGTGTTCGTATTATTTTTTCTGGTGTATCCGTAACTGTTACCTGTATAATTATTTTTTTATTTTCGCTGATCAAGTCATATCCCGAATTATTATATGTGACATTATTTGCATTTTTTAAATCCATATTATAAAGAATATTCAGCAAATCACACATAAATTGTTCTGCACTAATATTTATATCATGCATATTCAAATTTCCTGTATAATAAATGTATGCAGTGAGTACGCTCATTCCCATTATAAATCTTTTTATCACGTTCTCTCGCCTTATCATTACTGCTTCTCCTCATAATTCATTTGTAGATTATTCAATTAGTGTCTGCTGATTTTGAACCGAAAACAGTTTTCTAAAGAAAATTTGCATAAGCACAGTTACAATTTGTAGTACCACTTTAGCCATACTCCACTGCTATCCCATACCTTGGTGTTATAACTCACATCTCAAATACCAACTTATTATAATTTCCCTCTTCTGCTAATGCCCTAACCTTGTTCCATATCACAGTAGAAATATTCATTTCCCTTGTTAAGGCTACTGCCAACTCCTGTACTGTCATTAACACTATATTAACTTTTCTACCATTACATAATGTTTCAACTGCATCATTGCTATAGCCAGCAAAACTAATAAATAGCCCTCTTGTAAAGCCTGATTTTGAAGATACCTTTTCATTAAATACCACTAAATCACTTTTTTCAGTTAACTTGTTCGTCCATTTTGCTTCTAATAAATATATATCATTCCTTAAAACAAAACTTCCATCTATCTGCTCTCCCTTAATCCTAAAGCTTTCTCTTGGCTCTAACGCACAATCTTTGAATAGCCTATTTAAATATCTCTCAAATTGATATCCTCTTGCTTGCGGATTATCATGATAATCTGCCAACTCTTTAAGTTCATCAAGATACTTTTTAAAATCAAATTCTTTTTTGGGAGATTCAGCTACAGTATCAACCGATTTCTCAGAAATTTTCTTTCCGATTAAGCGATACCCTATTTGAGAGCATTTCTGAAAGATTTCATTTTTCTCATCTGTCACAAGTTTTCTTGCCTGCATATATTGCATTAGTCCAAGTAACAATTTTCCAACAATAACATTATCATAATCATCCATAATTGCTCTTAAGATTTTTGCCTTGGATAAATTATGATACTTTTTATAAACATCTATATTAATAGTATCAGCAACGAATCTTTGATATGTATAATTTGTGAAATCTAATACATAACCCATTTCCATGTCAAATAATCTCTCGAAATAATCTTTCTCTATATACGTCATCTGTGCCATAGATTAATACCTCCGTTGTCAAAAAATACATATATATTATACAATATTTTCCTACTATTGACATCTAAAATATTAACTATGGATAGATAATATACAAAAAGAAGAAGCCTTTCTGCTTCCTTAGGCTTCCTCTTTTCAGATTCTTACAATATTTCTTCAAATTCTTCCCGATACTTCCAGACAATTTCTATCCGCTTGTCTTCATACACTACGATTTTCTCTACCATCTCACTCATAAATTCTTCTGTCAATGCTTCACTTGTTCTATACCTTTCTACAAGATCAGCAGCACACTGATAATTCTTTTGTCTTTTTTCCAGCATATCAATCTGTCCGGAGACTTTCTCTATTTCTTTCCGTACCACTTCTTCCTGTTTGCTCAATTGGTCCTTTTCTTTCAAGAACATATCCTGCTTTACCCTGCTGGAACAGAACTGTTCATACAAATTGATTTTTTCAGCCGGAAAACGCTCTAAACTCTGCTTTAGTATTTTTTCCTGCTTCCTCAGCTTCTCAATCTGCTGCTCATAGAGACTCGCAACAGGAATTGTCGCAAACAACCGACAATGTTCCTGCCAGATAGTCCATATTGTCCTCTCAATCTGCTCTTTCTCCACACGAAGTTCATTGCACGCCGCATCATCCAGCAAGTTTCTTCGTTTACATAGATAATATGGTGTTTTGGTTTTCCGCAGTTCTAGCCGATTTCCACAACATCCACAAAAGACAATCCCCCGGTGGACGGAAGAACGGTCATATTCTGCTGTTTTTCTTTTTCTGATACTGTCATTTGCTTTTTTGAAAAGTTCCCGGCTGACAATCGCCTCATGATGTTCCGGTATCACAAACCATTTTTCTTCCGGCTGAGTTACCTTCCGTTTACTTCCAACCCTTGTGCGGACAGCCTTTCGATACACCATATCTCCCTGATATACCCGATTATGGATAATGGAATGTATCTTGTTACGATTCCATATATCTGCTTTATAATGCCGATTAAGCTGCTCTCCCTTTGCCTGCTTATAAGTCAGTCTAGTCGGTACTCCCTCTGCGTTAAGTTCAATTGCCAAAGTTTTTGCACTTTTTCCATCAGCCAATTCCCGAAAAATACGCCGTATCGTGACTGCTGCACCTTCATCAATTTCCATTCTTTTACCATCAGACGATTTTTGGTAGCCATACACCATACAACCTGCGTAATACTCTCCCCTTTTCATACAGGTTGTAACCCCGCTTTTTACCTTTTCAGACAAATCTCTGCTGTACATTTCATAAATAAAATTTTTGAAAGCTACATCCATTCCACCTGTCTGTCCGAAAAAATTTTTACTGTCAAACCCATCATTGATACTAATAAAGCGGATACCCAAAAAAGGAAATATCTGTTCCAAATAATCTCCAACCTCCAGATAATTTCGTCCAAAACGTGATAAGTCCTTTACGATAATACAATTTATTTCTCCCTGCTTGCATAGCCGAAGCATCTCTTTCATCGCCGGTCTGTCAAAATTGGTACCGGAATATCCATCATCTACAAATTCCCTGACTTCTGCTCCTTTAAATTCTTCCTTTTGCTCCATAAAAACATTGATAAAATTCCTCTGATTACTGATACTTACACTCTCAGCCTTTTCTTCAGAATCGCATAAATCTAAATCTTCCATAGAAAGCCGGATATACTTAGCAATCGTATACTTTTTCATTCCCCGACCTCCATCTCTTCTTTCTTCTCTAATAACCTCCGGCAATCATCCTCGAATCGGAATATAACATGTATACGTCCTCCTGCAAATACTTCTATCCGTTCTATCAAAGAATCTATCATGTCCTGTGTAACCGTATCCTGCCCTGCATACTGCTCTGCAGCCTGAGACAGTTCCAGATTATCTCCATAAGTTTCCTGCATTTCATGCAAAAGCAATTCTTTCTCTTTACGGACTTCATCAGTCTGTGCCAATGCCCTCTGATATTCTTCCTTGAGCATAAAATATTCCTGAACCGTAAGTAATTTGTCTTTATAGTCAAGATAACTGCTGCTCAATTTCTGTTGAAGCTGTACCTCTTTTTGTCCTAAATCTCTTATCTCCTTTTCAAGTACCATCCGTTTCTTACTGATTTCAATATTTCCGTTTCTTGACCTGATTATATCTCTGCTCTCTAAGAACATTTTTAGATATATCTGAACTGCCTCTGCTACCGCCTTTTCTAATTTTCCTGCACTGATATGCTTTTTCACACATCCCATTGCACCATTCTCCCTGTAATTTGTGCAGTAGTAACTCTTAGAGTTATGTTTGCCGACACTACACCCCATGGTAATGCCACAATCTCCACAAAAGATTTTTCCTTTAAACACATTATCACGTTTCGGATTTTCTTTTGCTTTTTCCAATTTCTTTTTATGCTCCTGCGCTCTCTTTTCATTCACAGCCTGTACCGCATCAAAGAGTTCTTTAGATACAATAGGCTTATGCATTCCCGGAACAACAATCCATTCCTCCCTCGGAACAGGATGCCTCTTTTCTCCCTTGTGCATAGCAGAATGCGTTTTACCCCGTACCATATTTCCCAAATACACTTCATCACGAAGCATATCCTCTATGGCATAAGCTTTCCAAAGCACATCCCTCAGCTTCTCGTTCTTTACGATTCCTTTTTCATAACGGTATGCACTGGGTGACTTTATTTCCTTCTCATTCAAAATTTTTACTATACTGCAATATCCATAACCCTCAGAGCGCAGTCCAAAAATATAGCGCACTACCTTGGCTGCTTCCTCATCCACTTCATATTTTCCCTTAACAGTTTTCGATTTCCGATAACCATAGGGTGCAACTCCGCCGCCATATCTGCCTTCTTTTTTCTTGATTTCTATGGCAGAGCCTACTTTTCTGGAAATATCCTTTGCATACACCTCATTGATAATATTTTTCAGCGGTATTTCCAGCCCATTCGTCAATGGTCTGCCGCTTTCAGAAGAAGCTGCAGCAAAAGTATCAAAGTGGTCTGTTACAGAAATGAACCGTATATTTAAGAAGGGAAATATCTTTTCCAAGTAATTCCCTATTTCCAAATAACTGCGTCCAAAACGAGACAAATCTTTCACAATAATGCAATTAATCTTTCCGCTTTTCGCATCTTCCATCATTTTTTGAAAAGCGGGACGTTCAAAATTCGTCCCACTAAAGCCATTGTCAATATAAACATCGAATACTTTCATATCCGCTTTGCTTCTGACAAAGTCCTCTAACAACGCTTTTTGGTTTTCTACCGTATTTTGATTATGTTTTCCGCTGTCTTCTTTTGACAATCGAATATATAATCCAACGGAGATTTCCTGTGTTTTAACCTCAGGTATTTGTTCCGCTCCCCGTTCTTCCTGCATCTTATCTCTCGGAACCGGGTGATTTCTGACTGTGCGTGCCATCAAATCACCTCCTCAAGCGCCACTTCCTGCTTAATTTCTTCTACTATCCCTAATAATTGCCTGATTTCATCCTGATAACGAAAGATAATTTCTATCCGATGATCCTCATATACATATATCCTGCTAATAAAGCGGACTAATATGGAACGCTTCAATTCTATCTCTTTACTTGTCAAAAATTTCTCTAGTAAACTTTCCTTTTCGTATCCGCCATCCAATAACATTCTTTTTTTCTTTCCTAATTCTGTAATAGCCCTTTGAATCTCTTCAATTCTATTATCCAATTCTTTTTTAAACAGCATATACTCGTCCTGCGTAATCAGTTCCTTTTTATAGTCCTCATAGCATTCCAATTTTAACCGGTTATATTTTTCGATATCTTCTTTCCGTTTTTCTGACTGCAGCACCAGTTTTTTTATCTTATCTGAATTACCGGATGTCTCCCGTATATACCGAATACTCTCCTGTAAATCGCCCAATTGTTTCAAATGAAGCTGCAATGTCTTTGTTATGGCCATGTTCAAGGTATTCTCACTGATTCTATGACTACTGCATATATCTTTGTCCTTCTTATTTCCAGAACAGACATAATATACATATTCTAAAGAACCACTGCGAACCTTTTTTCTTACCATGCTGCATCCGCAGTCCGCGCAGACAAGATAACCGGAATATACAGAAACTGCACTTTTTCCTGTACTTACCCTTGTGTCCTTCTGTAAAATATCTGAAATAAGTTCAAAATCAGTTCTGCTTATAATTGCCTCATGCGCATTTTCTACCCGAATCCATTCTTCCTTCGGTTTCTTTTCCCTCACCCTGACTTTATAATTGGGGGTACTCTCCTTTCCCTGTATCAGAGTTCCCATGTAAACTTCATTTGTCAAAACACGCAGAACTGCAACCGCAGTCCACTTCGCCCTGCTGTGTGTCTGGAATACCGTCTTATATCCGCTCCCCTGCTCTTTCTTGTATTCTGCCGGAGAGAGCACTCCCAAACGGTTCAGTTCATCGGCAATTGCCTGTTGGCTCATTCCCTCCATTTTCATGGCAAAAATTTCTTTTACAATCTCTGCCGCACACGGATCGACAATCAGTTTATTTTTATCCTCTCCCCGCATATATCCATAGACTGGAAAAGCACCAATAAATTCACCGCGTTTTCTCTTTACTTCCAAATGGCTTCTGATTTTGATTGATATGTCCCTGCAATATGCGTCATTGATTAAATTCTTAAAGGGAACAATTATATTATTCGATAATGCCGCATCATCAGCACTGTCGAAATTATCATTGATTGCTATAAAGCGTACTCCAAGAAAAGGAAAAAGCCTCTCAATATATTTTCCAACCTCGATATAGTTTCTTCCTAATCGTGACAGGTCTTTGACAATGACACAGTTTATCTTCTTGTCCTTAATGTCCTGCAGCATCCTCTGAAAATCAGGTCTGTCAAAATTTACACCACTGTAGCCGTCATCAATGTAAAAATCTACAACCCTAATTTCCGGTTTGCTTTGCAGATAATCTTCAATATATTCTTTCTGATTTTCAATACTGTTGCTTTGCAGAGTTTCACTTTTGGCAATATCATCATCCTCTTTGGATAAACGAAGATAGCCACCACATAGATATGTTTTAGATAAGTTATTTGACAGCATAAAAAACACTCCTTATTCATATTAGCCAGAACAATCTGCTATAAATAAGAAGTGATTTCTATTTCTTTAGTCCTATACACATATTAGCACAGAACTTCTCCTTTTTCCAGACCTTTATAGCAATTTTCATTCTATATTCCATCCGCCAGTTCCCGCAGTCTTTGTTTCAGACTAACTTCTTCTGTAAAAGAAGATTTTACTATTACATCCCCTACCATAAAACAATATGGGTTCTTTATATTTCTTAAAAAAGTTCTCATCTGCATTTCTTTATCTTCACAGTCTGAATCATCTTTTGGAATCCTTGTAATATCTATAAGCTCATCCCGCTTAACCGTTCGTATATCAGCAGACTTCAGCTTTTCCCAATTCTCCATTTTTCACTCCCAAAATCAGCAAACTGGCTTATCTTACTATATGACAGCCAGCTTGTTCGATATTCCTTTATAAACTTCACATTTCTTCCATCGCCTTCATACATTTCCCAGCCCTGACAACGGCAATGCAAGCCACCAGAAATATAAGAAGCAGGGTGCCTGTTACAGCACCCACTGCAATCCCTATGATTTTCATTCTTCGTTCCACTCCTTATCCATAAAATAACTGTCCGCTTTCTTCCTTATAATAAAATCTGCCACATCCATAAGCCTGTCCGTAACCGGCATGGTCGGGAGTGTGTTCAAAATCTCTGTACGGTATCTGCCACGCAGGGATGCTCTGCTATCTAAAATAGAAAATACCGCCGTGTCCTTTTCCCTGCGGATTCCCCTCCCGAACCACTGCCTGAGTTTAATCAGCATTTCCGGGATGATGATGTCCCTGCGGTATAAGTCGAAGTCCTCGTACTGGTTTCTCTGGTATTCCATAACCGGATCCGGCACGGGGAACGGCAGTTTTACCACAATCAGGCTGGAAAGAATATCCCCTGCAAGATCAATTCCCTCTCCGGCACTATCACTGGCAAACAATACTCCGTTTCCACTTCTTCGGAATCTGTTTATCACATCCAGTCTGCCTCTGCCCATAAGAAACAGCGGATAATCGGAAAGCTGCTCCTTCAAACCATAAAACACTTTCTCCATAAGCCAATAGGATGTAAAAAGAATCAGGGTATGCCCATGGGTGGCAGACACAATCTGCAATATTTCCGCCATCACCGCCTGTATGTACCTGTCATCACGGATATTTGGGAACGGCATACGCTCCGGTATATAGAGCAGACCGTTACTCTGAAAATCAAAAGGTGACGGCTTGCTGGTTTCCATGATTCTGGAAGAAGCAGCAAAAGACAACCCTGTCATCTTATTAAAATGTCTGAAATCGCCCCTGACTGACATTGTGCCGGACGTGACAATGACCGGTATCATTCTGCTCCAGATATCACGAAATAAAATCTGCTCCAATTCCATAGGAACCGCACACAGGGCAAGCCTGCTGTTCTCCCTCTTTTCCATCCAGCAAATGTAATTATCACTGTTTAGAAATACCGTCAGCTTGTCTGCCAGCTCCTGACAACGTCTTTTCAGGTTCTGCATCCGCATTTTCTGTCCGCTGTTTTCCTGATAGGATAAGGGAAGCTGCTCTAAAATCTTTATCATGTTCCTGACATAACTTTTTTCCATAACACCTATTGTTATTTCAGTCCTGCTTCCCTCTCTTGTGTGATTTCCTGTCAAATCACCTGACAGCCTGTCAAATATTTTCCTGTTATATTCCTCAAGCTGACTCCGTAATACACTAAGTTCATCTACTGCTGTACTTCTTCTGCTCACTTCACTCAAAGTCACAATAAGTTCTGCCTCCTGCTCATTCCAGACTGTGCTGTACATCTGTCTGGCAGCGTCTATCAGCTTGTGGGACTCGTCAAACACCATTGCACCATATCCCGGAAAAAGAGATTTTCTTCCCTGTTTCTGCCCAATCAGATCGGCAAGGATATAATTATGATTCGTAATCTGAAAATCAAAACTGCCTGTCATACACTTCTTTTTAAAATTCATAAATCTGCATAAAACAGAATACGGGCATGACCTATTACAGTGAAACACATTGATTCTTCCTTTTACATAAGGTGTCAGACTTGCATCATCCAAATCAATCCTGTCATCTCCATTCTCTCCCAGCCTTTCCAATTCCAGTATCAGATCAGCGTCCGCTTCTCTCTGCAAATTTATGATGGCTGTCTCATATATCTTCAATCTGGAGTCACAAACATAATGCTGTTTTCCTTTTCTCACCACAAAAGATAATGGTTTATCAATGATATGGTGTTCTAAAAGAATGCCGGATATCTGCGGTATGTATTCCTCTGTCAATGCTTTCTGTAAAGCTATGGTAGATGTGGATATGACCGCCGGAACCTTCCTGCCCAAATAAATGTTATATACCGTCAGTGCAAGGATATATGCGTGAGTTTTTCCTGTCCCCACTTCCGCCTCACATAAAGCCAGTTTGTTTTCCTGCAATGCCCGGAGCATTTCAAGAGAAAGTTCTTTCTGTTTTACCCTCAGGTTCATTCCATGTTTCGGTAAAATCTCATCAAATAAATAAATCAATAATTCTTCTGCACTCTTTGCCATCGTTACGCCTCCTAAAATTTCTTAGTGCCATAAAGCAGCACAGGAATAGGCTGGAGGTATTGGTTTGGCTTTTTACTAACAAAAATGAGTTTCCATCCAGCCCATGATTTCTACTGCTTTATAGCGTGAAAAGTACTTCTAAGGCTCACACCAGCGGGTGCTTCGCCAAGAAGCACTAGGTTTCACGCCGGGAAATGCCAGGAACAGGCATTTCCCCATATATAGTGCATCAGCCATCCTGCCGGTAAGCAGGCATCATAAAAGCCGCCCACATTCTTTCTCAAACGTGGGTGTACATTTTCCCGTCACTTATGCGGGCCACTGGCGTGGAAGTATCATTATCTCCGACCGGTATCATCGCATCCTGCCCCACCACGGGCAGTAAAGCCACGGGTAGTTCCCGCTCAGGATAGTGCGGTTCTTTTCACACTGGTCCGTCATGGCGTACCCTGACTTGTGCTTTCCGGCTCTCCGGCCGGTCGGATATGTGTCTGATGCACAGATATGAAGTTGTCAAAGTGCAGTAAAAGGGGAATATTTTTAAACAAAAGAAAACCCCTTCACCTAATTCGCCGCTAGGTAAAGGGGTCTGCCGAAAAAAATTTATTTTTTACAATAATTTTCTCAGTTTCTCTAATATCTTATATTTTCTTGACTGTAAGGTTGTTCTGGCTATTCCTAATTTCTTCGCCAGTTCCACCTCACTGATTTCCTGATAGAACAGAGCATGAATGATAGCTGTCTCCTCGTCTGTAAGTGTATGTAAGGCTTCGTTCAGTTTCTCCAGCATGACCGCCCGAACTGCCACATCCTCTACATTCTCCGCTTCCTCTGCAAATTGCTTCTCTGCTTCCAGAAGCCGCTCGTAAGAATCTTCCCTGCTGGAAATGACAATTATCCCTCCGGTTTCCTTATCCACCTTTATATGCTCCTGTTTCAGGTCATGGGTAAAGTATTTCTCCTTACGCTGCCCTTTGTAATAAGCCTCGTACAGCTCCTTACTGACCTCAAAGGTTTGTCCGTTCAGTCCGATATAATATTTTTCTCTTTCTGCCATCTATGGCTTTCTCCTTTCCGATTTTTGAAATATTCAAAATCGGAAAGGGGCGGTGCCCGGATATGGCAGGCAAACTTCTTATGCTTCAAGAATTTTGCACATAAAAAAAACCGGACAGTAAAAAAAACGTCCGGCTATCGTATTTCTATCAGTAAAAAAACCGTTCATGCTTTTCTCCTTTCAGCCTGAACGGTTTTTTTAATTACATTTTATTCTTTCTGTTTGTCCCAATATTTGAATATTACCACCCAAGCATTTATATAGGTTGATAAAATATTGAAACTATTCGGTACATATCATTAAACTATCTTCATGTTCCTTTATCTATATCATAAGCCATTTACTTACGAAACTTTTCAATACCTTTGGGCTGCTTCGGTTGATGAAGGCAATACATACATCTACTGTCTGCTGCCACCTTTACAGAATTTCGAGCCACCTTCTCTAATATTATTGCCATTACATTTCTCTTTTCCATTTAGAAATACCTCCTTTTGATTTGTAGTATAAAACTTTTGACCATTCTTTTTTTATGCTTGTTGAATTTTCGATACAGCTCGTCATTTTTCCTGTATAGATCCATACATAATTACCGTTACTTCAAA